>FRDC01004791.1_pt1 | contig 86975 bp, 89 predicted proteins | sample 1106171 | NCBI WGS metagenome assembly FRDC01 (sample SAMEA3930566, study PRJEB13176) | freshwater metagenome | biome: Drinking water system; feature: drinking water; material: water | place: Singapore | collected 2014-12-20
GCTCCCATCAAGAGGTGCTCCGGTTGGCTTTGAAAACTGCCGCCGAAACTCTTCGGAAGAAAAAATTGGGTGCAGAACGAAAACCTGAGGCGGCGACAAAGCCCCAACTTATCCACAATTCCACTCCGACAACGGTGCCAAGGGGTATTTCGGGACTGTGGCGCTCGTCACGATTTATTTCCGTGGCCACCAAGCGAGCGGTTTGGGAACGGGATGGCGGGACGTGTGCCTATAAAGATCCCGTCACTCACAGGCGATGCGGTTCTAAGATCAGGCTTGAGTTTGATCACCATCCGATTCCTTTTGCACTAGGTGGTGAAAATACACCCCGGAATCTCCGCTTGGCCTGCCAGCAGCACAATGCCTATGGATCGGAGAAGATTTTTGGAAAGCACCGAGCGCATAAGGTTGGTGCCGCCAGGACGAAATTAAATCGCGAGAATTTTGTGGAATGAAAATCGCATGACGGGGTTGGATCAAACAGGAACAGATTAATTGCGGGAGAGACCGAATATGGTGACGTTGACCGTCGACAGATTTTACAGAGTGCCGCAAATCGTAGTTTTGGTCTGCCTCGTTGCATTTTGCCAGTCTGCTTGGTCGGCCGGCAGCTCGGTGGGTATTAAAGTCCCAATGTCTAATGTTTCCAGCCACGCGCGCGAGCTTGTTGCAGAGCATATGAAGGTCCCTGCGAACGGCGTGTCGGTGCAATCGATATGGCTGATTACACAAAATCAAGTGAACGCTTCGATTCAACCCGGTGCACAGTCGAGTTCAATAGGCAAGAAACCGATGATCCTCGCGATGGTGACTTCCGAAAGCCTTGGAAATCTCAACAAGTCGATTGAGGACCCCGAAGGATATCGTTTTGCAATAGGCGTTGGACTCTCTCCCCGTGGCCCAATGTACAATACCCTGCCTTGGCTTGTGTCTTACAATCCCAAAACATCGAGACCTATCGCACTTTATCGCAGTGATCATTTTTTGTTTTCTAACACTGAAAAAATTCAGGAAGACAAGAGAATCCTAGAACTGTTCGAGGAGTTTAAAATAAATCTAATCACAGACTCTGGAGAAGGTGTTCAACCTTCAATCACATTCGTCAAGACTCTTGGGGACATCTCTGGTAACAAACATATATTGTTCGAATTGGAGAACGTGAGGGCATTGGGTAAGTTTTTTGACCTATTTCGGCACTTTTTAGGTAAAGATAATGGACTGAGAACGCAGATTTTGCCAGTCCCTTACGACGCTAACTTGGGCTCAAATGATCTCCAAAAACTGAACTCCACTCCAAGCCTTACGAGTTATAACCTGAGTGAAGCTCGCAAGTTGGGGGCGCAAACTACAACTCAAGCCCTTGTTTTGTCCGATTACTTTGATGAGGTTCGGCTCCCGGGTGGTTATGACGACTGGAAATTTCTTTCTCGCCCCGCAACCTCCTGGAACGACAAATCTCCTGCTGCTTCCTGCGGCCGAGTATTAGGTCAGAAGTAAATCTGACACAGAGCTCTAGATTTTGGCTTTTTCGACTAGGCCGGTTGTGGATTTACCAGGAACAAATTGAAGCGAGAGCACTTTGCCGCCGTAAGAGGTGACAAAATCATGGCCGACAATTTTTTCGATGGGCCAATCGCCACCTTTGGTTAAAACGCCGGGCTTAACTTTCTGGATCAGCTCAATTGGGGTGTCCTCGTCGAATACACATACAAAGTCCACGCAACCCAGGGACGACAAAATTTCTGCACGATCGGCCTCGGATTGAATGGGGCGTGTAGGACCCTTTAATCGTTTAACGCTTGCGTCTGAGTTGATTCCGACAAACAGGTAATCACCTTGAAGGCGTGCTTGCCTGAGATATCGCACATGCCCTACGTGCAAGAGATCAAAACAACCATTTGTAAAGACAAGAGTGCCTCGATTTCGAATTCGCCTAAGGGCCAAGGCGAGTTCGCTAGATTGCAGAACTCGTCCCATATCACTTTCTCTTGCGAATTGACTTCAGACCAACGCCGCTGACTTTGGCCAGCAAGTCTTGACCAATAAAGCTTGCCAAAACAGGAATAAACAAAAAAGCCAAACTCAGCACAGATCTCCACAAAACTAAAATCGGATAAATCGCGCTCTTTTGTTCAGCCGACGTGCCCAGTTGCTGATCCGATGCCCACTCCCCGAGTGTGGCACCAAAAAGCGAGCGCGCAACTACGAGGTACATTTGCATTGAGGCCACGACGAGCACTCCGATCCCAAGCTGAGTCGCGAAATCTTCTAGCGCGCGAGAAAAAATTGCAGTCAGGTCGAGCTGGGTCGCAATGACGAGCCCAACCGCGCATACACAACTCAGTCCGATCACAACAAGAGTGTCCACGAGAATTGCGAAAAGCTGCGGATGCGATTCAACAAAAAGCGTTGGCGGAGCCTCCAAGTTTGATTTTGCGGGAGGAACAGTGGTTTGCGGGGTCGCCAGAGTTCGATTTAAATTTAGCTGAGGCTCTATTTCTAAACGATTTATAAAACGATCTGACCCATCGGGTTCAGGTGGCCGAGTGGATTCAGTTAACGGAAAGCTTGCGGGTTTCGCTTGCAGCGGAGGTTTAGCCGTCTCTTCGACCCGAGGCAATGCGGGCCTAAATACCTTTGCTTTTGATACGGGGGCCACGGGCGTTGGTTTTTCGTCGTCAAAATCCAAGTTTGGTAGAGAGGCAATCAACTTGTGAATACGCTCATAGGCAGGATTGGCATCTGCAACGGGTGTAATCGGTGGTGGCGCCTCTGGAAGAGATCGCCCCAGCTGCTCCGCCACGACTCCAGTTTTTTCTAAACTGTCTTCTAAACTTTCGACCTTACGATGAAAGCCAAGGCCTTGATTGAGAGGCTTAAACTGAAACTCCTCATCATTGGTCATCGTAGTCCCCCCTCACTTCCTGCAGTCCCGCTGAGAAACCAGCATCGTCGGGAATTTTAAGCTACCCTTTGCGCATCAAATCAAACTCGTACTTTAGGATGGCCGTAGCGGCCAAGCAAGCCGTTTCAACTCTCAAAATCTGCCCCCCGAGAGTTAACGGTGGCAACCCAGCTCTCTCAAACTTGGCCACTTCGCTTTCAGAGAATCCCCCCTCACTCCCGACAAAAAACCAGACTTCTGAGACCGAAGACTTCGTTTTGACCGACTGAAGGTGATCCTTTAACGAGAGCTGACCTTGACCCTCGTATAGAAAAAGACCCAAACGCCCAGGCGTTCGGTTAAAGTCTTCAAAGACCTCGTCAAAAGTCGAGGGCTCCATGACCTGCATAAGGTCTCCTCGCCCGCTTTGTTCTGTCGCAGACTCAATGATTCTCCGCGCCCGAGAGCAGCGGTCGGATAAATTTGGGCTGAGCTCTCGTGCAAATGAAAACTCGGAGACAAACGGCTTAATCGCCTGAACCCCAAGTTCCACGGACTTTTCCACAATAAGGTCGAGTTTTTGAAACTTAGGAATGCTGAGAGCTAAAATTAAATGGGGCTTTGGAAGAGGTTCGATCACTCTTTGACCAATAATTTTGGCAAGGGCTTGCTTTTTCCCTCGCGAGGTCAGTTCACAGAGGTACGCTACCCCATCGCCCCACAGCGCTTCAAACCGATCGCCTTGGTCGATCCGACAAACGTTACAAATATGATGAAAGACATCTCCCACCAAAACCAAGTCACTCCCTGCGCGCATGGATGAATCAAGCCAAAATCGCCTCATGGAACACTCTCAACAACCGTGCTCGGGCCAAGGAGATAGGCGACCCATTCGTCCTTTTCTAGCCTTAAAAGAACAGGCCTCGATAACGGCTCAATAAATTCAGCTCGAAATTTTTCCTCTCGCTCGAGCAATATACCACTGACAATCAGTCGCCCGCGAGGTGCCAGCTTTGAAACCAGTTGATCTTTTAGCGCGATGAGAACCCCATCGATAATGTTGGCGATGATCAAATCAAACTCCTCCTTTTTCCCGTTATTTTTGTTTATACCGATTTCAGATAGCTCCCGATCGGTTACCCAACTGGAGCTGCAAGCGTTGTCGGCGAGATTCTCGCGGGCCACTCGTCGGGCTTCGGGATCGATGTCGATGGCTTCAATCTGAGAACTTGGCCAAATCAAGTGGGCCATGATCGCAAGAATTCCAGTACCGGTACCAACATCCAGAATGGCTTGGGGTGATGGACGGGAGGACTCGCGGAACAAGATCTCTGCCGCCAACTGAGTCGTCGCATGAGTACCCGTACCGAAGGCCATTCCGGGATCAATCCGAATTGGTTTACGGCACTCTGGGGGTGGAAGATGCCAACTCGGAACAATCCAAAAATCTCCTGCGAGCCGAAAGGGGACAAAACTTTTTTTCCACTCGGAAAGCCAATCTTGGTTTTTCTCTTCAGAAATTGCGTATTCAAGATTAAACCCCGAGTTCGATAGCCGACTGAGGAGTTCCTCTTGCTCTAACGTAAAAAAATAAGCTTCGAAATCAAAGGGGTCATTCCAAATGGGAATGGCTTCAAATGTAAGGTCGGGCTGTTTAAAAGGGACGCTCTCCGAAATCCCCTGGCAACCACATTCAAACAAAAGGGAGGTGAGGACATCTTCGTCTTTTCGCCGCACCCCTCGAAAAACAACTCGAATGTAAGTGTTAGAACCCGACTTGGACATCGCATCAGAAATAGCAGCGCTCTGTGCGCCAAGTCACCTACTGTGATCGCGTGGAGGCTTACTGACTCAGTATCGGCGGACCTTTCGGGTCAACGGCGAGAGGAGCCGGTTTCGTTTTTTCAGGTTCTCGAGAAGGAGCGCCTTGAGAATTTGCAGACTGGTCGCCCCGGGGCGCTGGGGCTTCGGAAGCCAAGCTCAGCTGCTCTGTCGGAGCCGAAACCTCTGCAACATTGCGAACCTGGACTTCAAAACGAGCACCCACTCGCTCGGTGGGGTGACTTTTTCCAAGCGCGGAATCTGCAGGAACGGTCGCGGTACCTAAATCAATTCGGTCCCCGATCATGACGCTTTCAAAATCCACTACCGGTTTTTCAGGTGTACGGTCCCGGCCGCCCGTAGCTTTGGGAGACCACTTGCGTCCTACACTTACGCCTTTTTGAACATGAATCAGTTTGATGGTTGCAATTGAGACAATGATGTCTTCGTTGTTCGCTCGCCCAAAGCTATCGTGTACGGGCAAGCGACGAAACACTTGCAAAGTCATTCCGCTTTTGAGGCCCTCTTCCGAGCCTGCGTTGACATAGTAGTCATGGAGAACGGGTTCTTCAGGTGTTGTTTGAAAGTTGCGACGTACTTCAAAGACTTGAACGTCCCGAGTTCCGGCCCAAGAGTTTGCGTTGGAAATTAAAACCGACACGACCACAATAAGCTTTAACACACCACACTCCCTGTCCCTGGAGTATGTCTTCCTAACAATTAGCGGCCGTCCTGGCTTACGTGAAACGAAAGCTGATTCACGCAAAGGAATGATCGGGAGCGAGTGGAAATTCTTAAGTCGAGATCGGGGAAGGTTCAGGCGCGATGGCGGGCTCGGTCGCCAAAGTCGGCGCTCGAAGGGTCATGCCCCAGCCCGCCGCTCGAGTCTGCAAATTCAATCCCGGACTATGGGCTAGCCGGTGCTGAAGTTTTGCAAAAATAGGATCCCGAATAGCCAAGTCGTTATCCTGAAGCACGCACTGCCGAGCCATCTTGATCTTAACATTTACAATGACGGGAGCCTTCATATTCGCGGTCATTAGCGTTGGGTCGTCGGGAATGGTCACGATCGTGAAACACTTTAATCCATCTTGCGATGTAGCCTTGAGCTGCTCCAGATCATGTTTGGTGAGCTTGAGCTGAAACCCCGCCACGAATAACTCAGGTTCCAACACCGGAAACGCCACCTCAGAACGTTCACAGCTCTGTAGCCAGGCAAAGATCTCGTCGTTGGGATCTTCCACAAAAATAAATCGACGAAGGTCACCAAACCCGAGAAGGCCTTCAGGGAATGAAATTTCGTCGGCCTCGGTGGCCGCAATTTCCCCAAATCTTGTGGTCCGGATTTTCATAAGGCCCCTCTTCCCTATTTCAGGATGCCCACAACGTTTAGACACAGCAAGACAATAAATGGGTAAAAGTCGAAAATCAGACGTTGGGCTGTGCGTTAGGACTTGTAGGTCGTGTCAAAGAGGTTTCGGGGCAAACCGAAACATTACGTTTTCTTAAGGAGTTTTGAAACCTTACGGACCTGATCATGGCTAGAGGTAACAGCGGCTTTATTTTGTTCCTGTATTGCGACGTAGACTTCTTCCCGGTGAATTTTGGTGTCATGAGGTGCCTGAATTCCCAAGCGAACCTGTTTACCCTTTATCTGCACCACCGTGATCTTGATATTGTCATCGATTGCGATGCTTTCGCCCAATTTTCGAGTCAAGACCAACATGAGTTACTCCTTCAACATCCTGGTCAAAGGGTAGCGAACTGATTCGCCACCAAAAACAAGTAAAGAGTTATTCGGCGTAATGAGCAGAAACTTGGCCCGACTCGACCACAACTCTACCCGAACACATAAAAATAAAACCAACTTTATGTGTTCGTAACAATCGGACGCTCAGGTGTGTCGCCGCAAACGTCCGTGTCAATTACGGCAAAAAACGTAGCGACAGGAGGTAGTACTGCTACCTTAGAAAGTCAAGGAGACTCATCTGGACCATCTTTCCAGAGGCCGCCAGAGTTGCTTTAAGAGTCGTCTCGTTTTTGGAAAGATCGCTGAACAGTTGAAAAGTGTCGGCATCTTCAAGGCCCGACGCACGAGCTTTTGCTTCGATCGAGGACTGTTGAACTGACTGCAGAGCATTGTTTAAACTCGCCACCCGAGCGCCCAGCTGAGCTCGAGCAAAAACAACTTGGTTCGTTGCAGAATCAATCTTTTCTAAGGATTCCTGAATGGCTTGGGTGTTGTTCGTCTTAAGGGCAATCCGCAGTCCCTCGACGACATCAAATACGTTTTCGGAGCTCTCCGTTGCAAACTCTCGAGCCTGCCCTTGACGAATGGCCTCCTGGTCAAAAGCACGCGTGGAAGGCGTTCTCAGCGATGCAGGTCCACGAACAGGAGTTGCCTCAGTCTCTTGGGATCCTTGATCTGACTCGACCCTCCATGAATCGGTGGGGTGGACCACGGGATCCTCAGGTCTAAGACCTTCGGTGTTCATACCCAAGAAAATCTTGCTTCCAGGCAAGTTCATCGGCATGTAGGCGCCCCTGCCGTACTCGATTTTCATTTCGCCGTGATCGCCGTAGTAGTTTCCGGCCGTATCGAAAGGGGCCTGAGTGGTCTGAAAACCTCCAAAAATGTAGCGATCCCCAAATTTTCTGTTTCCAATTTGTAAAATGGAGTTCAAGAGTTGCTCAACTTCAATGGCTGTTGTCGATCGACTGACCTCGTTCGCGCCCGCCTCGTTGGCTTGAGAAATTGCCAACTCTTTAAGCCGAATCATCGTCTCGGTCACTTCGCCTAAGGCCTGATCAGAAAATTCTAAAAAGCTCTTTGCGACGTTAATATTTTTTGTGTACTGATCAAAACTTGCATTCTCAACTCGTGTTCCCAATACCTTCGTTGCAGAAACGGGATCATCAGATGGTTTGGTCACTCGTTTCATCGAGGCCACTTGCGTTTGTAAGTTTAACTGATCCGAACGATTTCGGTTGATACCGGACTGTGCCTGCGCATTTACCATTTTATCTGCTACACGCATGCAAACTCCTGATCAACCACTAGCGGTCCACAAGCCCGATGACGGTTGTGAGCATGTCATCTGCCACTTTGATCAACCGCGCAGAAGCCTCAAACTGCTTCTGGTGTTCGATCATCTTGATGGCCTCTTCATCTAAACTTACACCGCTGATGCTTTCCCTGAGGTTCTGGAGCTGCTCAACTACACTTTTTTGGTGATCAAAAATGTTGTTGGCCTTTTTAGTTAAAACCGCAAGTCGCCCAACGAATCCCTGATAAAATTCATCTAAAGTGGAGGATTCGTCGTTCATGATGGGCTGCCCCTGCAGGGCCGCAATCCTATTGGCAATGCGGTTGTCCCCTCCAGCACCTGGCAGTTCTCCCGCGGCGATGCTGTCCACACTCCTCAATATTTCCTTTGCGAGTTTGATCGACTTGGCCGCGTTTTGCTTGTCGCTTACACCTTCAAAAAAACTTCCCGCTGGGACCCCGTTGGCGGTAAATCCTTCCACATGGATTTCGTTTACTTTATTGGCAAGGGTAAAGGCCATTTCATCAAGATTCGAAAGTAGCTCTTCTGCCACTTGATCTCGGACCCGCAAAGCGCCACCGATATTTCCACCGGTCATTTGTTTTGTAACCAGGGGTGATTCGCTTCCAAAGGGAGTCTTGAGATAAATTTCAACCCGCCCCTCGCGTTTACCTTCGCGAGCAGGCGCCTCGGAAACCTCAAGACGATTCGTTGAGTATCCCGAAACCAACAGAGCGCTTGTGCCGGCTGTGATCATCACCGTGCCGTCTTTACCCTCAACTGATTTGATGTTAATCTTTTCGCCCATTTTTTTGATCAACAAATCACGTCGATCCCGTTCGTCGTTAGCAGTTGCGCCCTGAAGTTCAACGCTTTGGATTTGCTCATTCAACCGAGCAATTTCAGTCGCCATCACGTTCACTTCTTCGACTTCGGCCCGAATCGTTTGGTCCATTTCCTCCTGAATTTTGATGAGGTTGTCGTGAATCCTGCCAAGATCCTGAGTTACAACATTAGCTGTTTCTTTTACCAGAGAGCGCGTTGCCACGCTCTCGGGATTGTTGGCCAAGTCGCGAAAGGAATTAAAAAATTCGGAGATGAAAAGGTTCAGTCCCTTATTGATCTGTTCGTTAAAGATTTGCTCAACTCGGCCCATGCCTTCTGAGTTCGCCTTTGCAAACCCAAGTTGGGCAGTTTCGTTTTCAATTTGCTTTTCTAAAAAATTATTATTTGTTCTTGTGACCTGAGCGGCTCGCGCGCCCATGCCCATGCGAAGTTTACCCTCACCTATCGGCAAGTTGGTTTCCAAGTCTACACGCTGACGCGAATATCCCTCGGTGGCTTTATTGGCGATGTTGTGTGAGACCGTCTGCAACGCAGTCTGACTGTTCATCAGACTCCGGCGGCTCACATCTAACATGGCTCCAATTTTTGACACAAACTCCCCTTACGCTTCTCGCGAAACGAGCTGACCGGACCGAACTTCACTGGAGACCTCGCCATGCCTTTGGTAAGTGGGGCGAGCGCCTAAATCGCCCTTTAAAACCTTCATCGCACCTCGAATTGACTTGAGTGCGTTGTTGGTCAACGCCTCGTTGCGCCGATTGAACTCGAGAACCGAACTGATCAATTCCTTCAAGAGGGCTTGCCGGTTTTTGAGATGAAGAAAATCGGACTTGGACAATCTTCCTTCGAGATCAGAAAGGCGTACGAGATCTACGGTCGCACCGCAGTTTTTGGCGAGCTCCGCCATCAAGGCCACGCGTGTTCGCTCTGCCGATCGGGCGCGGCGAACAAGATTTTCCTTTTTTTTATTGAGTTCAGAAAGTTGGGATATTTCGGATTTAAGTAGGTGGAATCGCTCTTGTTCGACTAACGAAAGAAAATCTCTGTAAATCTCGATTAAAGCGTCTAGGCACGAATAAAGATCCGAGCTGACGGGGACAAATTTTTCTTCGTTCAATCTCGCATCCATGCTCTACCTACACCCACCTATCCTAGGTTGGGACTTACACTGTGATCGGGACCATCGCCCTTTCCGACTCTCTATTCGTCAGAGATTCCGCCGGTATTCAAGTGCTCATCGACCAAGCGTTCTGCCACTGCGCGAGCGTCCACTTTGTACTGACCACTGTCGATTAATTTTTGATACTTCGCGACTTTCGCTTCGTCCACATCGGGCACTGACGCCGCCACCTCTCGAGCACGCTGCGCCTCTCGGGCACGCGGCGACATCGCAACGCGCGCACTTCCGCCTAACGCCTCGCCCGATTCCTTATTCGCGGAGGGAGCGTTGTTTTTAGCTCGGCCGGTCGTTCCAGATTTGGATGGCGCCACATTTTCCGTGCGACTACCCGGAGCATTATTAACCTTCATGATTCTCCTCTCGCGTGAGCCTCAAACAGGCTCCCACCATGGGAAAAGTGTATCACATTGAGACACAACTCGCTAAGGAATGAGTAAAATTGATTTGTTCGATTCCCGGTCAGGCCCTTCGTAGAGACCAGGTCATGCGGGAAGTACCCGGAAAAACTGAAGTAAGCCCCAAGGGTTCCGTCGGACCAACCGATCGTCCAACTTCCAGGCCATTGGACTGGCCGCTAAACTCCAGCACAGACGTGAGACTATCCCCGTGCTCCATGTGCAGCCTCAACCGCCCTTCTTCTGGGTGCTCAATTGCAGTCAAGTGGCCTTGCAAAGGAGAGCGAACTGCACAAGGTTCAGAGCTCTCAAACCTAAACTCGAAACCTGCGTTTTTTTCTCCCAAGCTCTGAAGTGGACGAACCTGCACGGCTCCGTTTCGCTGAGGCAAGACGGGTGGGTTCACACTTTCGGGGCTCTTAATGCGGGTCTTAAGCTGCGGGAACCGATCCATCAGTTGATCATAAATGAGGTCGCCGAGACCGATGCCACCCTTTTCAACCCAAGTTTCGACATAATTCTCATCGAGCTCTTCACGAAAAATCCGCTCGGCCATGCTGGTCGGCATGAACTCACTTTCGGGCACGGTCCTTCGCATGGCCTTGACCATTTCTCTCAGAAAATGCCTTTCGTAAAGGCGCGCGGCCTTAAGGACATTGGGTTCGCGCGTTTCCTGCGTGTCGTTCACCGTGGGGCGAGCACTCGCGATCTTCATCAATGTAGCTCTTGATCACGAAGGTAATCCGCATCGGCATAGAGCCAGTTAAACAAACCTTCGCGGACATAGGAAATATAAGAAAGGCGGGGTAATGAGTCAGGAGTCTGAGCATCCTGCTCTGCACTCTGCGAACTGGGCAACTCGCCATTCCTTGACAAGCTGGTTCCCTGCTCCTGTTTCCTGCGAGAAACTGGTCGCTTACGTCCATCCATGGCCGATGACCTCTAACTCATCCCCCAGGGGAGCCACATCCATGTAGCGCCCCATATTGTTTATAGTAACTCCAACTCCAAATCCTTCGAAGGCTAGTTCTTTAAGAGAGCGTAACAAAATAGATGAAAAGCGAGGCCACACGCGGGTCGCCTCCCTATTGTCTATTTTAAAGAATTTCCAAGTCGCCATGAAGAGCTCCCGCTGCCTTAATGTTTTGAAGAATCGTGATGAGATCTCGGGGTGTTACCCCAAGCCCATTCATCGCCTTTACCAACTCTCCCACACTGACCTGACCCTCTAACAACACGACGCGATCCGCTTTGGCATCCTTCCCTTTGGCTTTAGCAGACTCACCCACACTTAAGCTCAGGTTGCCGTGGCTAATCGCCACCTGAGAAACTTTGACCCTGTCACCGATCACGACGGTGCCGGTTTTCTCGTTCACCACCACGCGGGCCCGCATGTCTGGCACAACTTCCAAAGTCTCAATCGTCGCCAAAAACTCGACCGCATTCCCCTCGTAGCGGAAGGGCACGATCACATCAACTGTTGCGCTGTCCTTGGCAACAGCGTACTTGCCGCCTAAATCAGAATTAATGACTTTGGCCATTCGAGCGGACGTGGTAAAGTCGGGATTGTGAAGCGTGAGTCTAAACATTTTTCGTTCCGCAAAATCGGAGTCCAAATCACGTTCAATGATGGCGCCATTAGGGAGTCTCGCAACCGTCGGGTGAGCTTTAGGTCCACCTTCGGACTTGCCAATTAGGACTGCACCTTGAGCCACAGCATAAACCTGTTGGTTCGCCGCCCTAAGGGGTGTCTGCAACAGCGTTCCTCCCTCGAGATTGCTCGAGTCGCCAATAGAATTAATCGTCACATCAAGTTTGTTTCCAGATCTTGCGAACGCAGGCAAAACTGCGGTCACCACCACCGCCGCCACATTTTTGCTGGCGATTTCTTTGTCCTCGATTTTCATCCCGACAGAATCAAGAAGACGCGATAACGATTTAGAGGTATACTCAACTTTGCTATCACCCGTTCCGTTTAGTCCAACCACCAATCCATATCCAATCAACTGATTTTCTCTCACACCTCTAATGTTCGTGAGATCTTTAATGCGCGAACCAGACGCGCCTTGAATGTCATTTACCGCGAGCAAAGCAGTCAGCATGGCGAAGGTGACAGATAATCGAAGGCTCATAGCTTTAACTCCTTTCGAACACTCACAATGTCGAACTTGGAGTCCAGCAGCGCTGAGGAATCTACGCCCTCATCCGAAATGTCTTTTGGCCTGGCAACACCCACCACTATGACTCGATATTCGTTTTTGCCGAGCATGAAACTTTGAGATCCTCGGACACGATAGGAGCCATCTGGGAGACGTTCCACAATCCGCGAGGGTACCGTGGTGACAGAAAAACCTCCGCTGTCGAGATCGTCTTTTTCTTCTTCCTTTTCTTTCTCTCCTGGTTTTGCGGCGGCGGATTTACCCGGGGCTGCGGCAGCCGTGCCCTCGGCTGGTTTTGATTCGGCAGTGCCGTCAGGCTTTTTCTCCGCATTAGGATCGGCAGAGGCCAAGCTACGCTCGGACTTTCGAGCCTTTTTAATTAACTTCTTTAGAACTTCCACCTTGGTTTCAAGATTCTTTTTGGGCTCACCTTCGAGGCGAACCTTGAGAGAATCACCCGAGAGTCTCATAACATTTTGAGAGAACAAGTAGGATCCCTGACCCTCCATCACCCACAGCGACCCTGCCGTCTCTTCCAGGCGTGCCTGATCTTCAAAGGTGTCGCGGGTCATTCGTTTGAACTGCTTTTGCCCCTCTTCCACCGGAAGATCGCGATACTGGGAATACCGCCAGCCGACTTTACCTTTAGGGTTCGGTGAATGGGCCAACTGATTTGCGTTGGCACTCGAATCCTCTGGCTTACCCGAAACTAGGTTTTTCCAAGCTTTGCCCAAACTCGAACATCCCATCAGCAACGAGGTCACAAGTGCGAGCGCAGCTATAGCAAAAGAATTGTGCTCATTACCCTTTGCCATCATTTGACCTCAACCACGCCAGGTTCCACGACCACTGCAGATAATTTTTTTTGAGATGCCGTGTTCTTTACAAAAATCTTTTCGCCCACCTGGCCGGATTGTTCCGCAATGCCCTTCACCGAAACTTTCCAATCCTCTTGGCGGATCAGTACCTCAACTGCATCACCTCGTCGCACGGGATATTCCCGAACAAGATCTGCGCTTTGGATCATGTGGCCAGAGGCTAACGGTCTTCGGGCTCTTGCTTTTTCGAGTTCGCTCGCTTGGGCTGGAGTAATAAGGGAGCCGTTAAAATCTCGTTCCACCCATTCGATGTCGCCGCTGACGATGACATCGTTCGTCTGCAAACTTCGCTTCAGGACCGCAACCTTGCGCGAAATTCTAAACTGACCTGAAAGGGGCACTCGGTCGATCAGCTTGTATTGATCAACAACCTCGATTTCTCCCGTGAAGCTCCCCTGAAGAGCAGAACCATTTAAACCCACATCCCAGCTTGAAGATGGGGGATAGAGCTTCAAATGGCCTAACTTGACCTGGGCAATTTCAATTTTACAAGTTGAGCATAGCTCGCGGGCTCGCTCTAAAATTCGAGCTCTGACCTGTTCCTCAGTAACAAGCAGTCCTGCACCTTCAACGATGACCTCTTTAGGAATCACGACCGTGGCCCCCTCTAAGAGCTCTCGGCCAACTTCTTTTTCCTTCAAACCGACATGGTACCTCAACAGGCTTGACAAACCTCGATCCGAAAAGGTTCTCCGCTCTCCAAATCCGGGTGCAGTGCCAAGCGAGAGCCGTGTCAGTTCTCGAGTCACGTCTGGCGGAAGACCTTCAATTGAAAGAATATCTCCGAGTGTGATGGTTTCGCCTTTCGCAACCACCTTAGCCCGAAACTCCAACCGAGGCTTAGGCGAGGCCAGCGACACGACTGCAAATGAGAATAGGACTAAAAATGCTGCGGATCGCTTTTTTGAAATGGATTTGCCAAAAAGTAGTTGAGCCTGACTCACGGCTTTACCTCAAACTGTTTACGGCCTGAAGCATTTGATCAGCCGCTTGAATCACTTTCGAGTTGGTCTCATAGGCTCGTTGAGCCGTGATCATGTCCACCATGGACTCAACAATGTTGACGTTAGAAGCTTCAAGTTGTCCCTGGGCTACTCGACCAAGCCCAGACTGTCCCGGCTGCGCTTGGTTGGGAAGACCACTTGAGGGTGTGGGCAAAAAGAGATTTTTACCGATGGATTTTAGGCCCGTTGGGTTTACAAAACCAACGAGTTCAAGTTGTCCGACAACTTGGGGGTTAGGATCTCCTGAAACGGTGATACTCACCTCTCCGTTGGGCGCAATCCTCAGGGCTGAGGCTTCGATGCTCGGAGGGATCACAATTTCCGGTTGGAGAGTGTTTCCATTTTTATCGACGATGCGGCCAGAGGCGTCCTTTTTAAAAGTTCCGTCGCGAGTGTAAGCGATTTGTCCATCGGGCATTTGAATCGGAAAAAAACCTTCTCCTTCAATCGCAAGGTCGAGTGAACCACCAGTCACCTTTGCACTTCCCATTTCCATATCCTTCGAGACCGCCGCGGTCTTGACTCCAAGACCGGTCTGAACACCTGTGGGGGAAAGCGCATTTTCGCCATTTTTTGCCCCCGGTTCTTTGAGCGTTTGATAAAGCAGGTCCTCAAATTCCGCCCGCTGTCTTTTGAAACCGGTCGTATTGACGTTCGCAATGTTGTTCGAAATAACATCCATATTGGTAGACTGGGCTGCCATTCCGGTAGCCGCAGTATTGAGCGCCTTCATCATAGATAGCCCCTCACGTTACCCTTCCACCCGTGGCACCGTGTTCACGAGTTTTTCTGCCATTTCGTCATAGGTCTTAATTGCTTTTTGATTCGCCTCAAAAGTTCTGGTCGCGGCGATCATGTCGGTCATTTCTTTAACAATGTCGACGTTACTTGATTCGACGTGCCCTTGATGAACCGAAATTTGCGGAGCCCGATCAAGCTGCGGCCTCAGGTTATCACGCAAAGAATACAGAGAGCTTCCTGACTTCTGGAGCGCGTCCTGAGGCACAACATTGACGAGGGAAACCTGACCAACACTTCGCCCATCATCAAGCACTTCGCCTGTGGACGTCACGACGACACGGGAACTCGCAAGCTCGATGGCTCGAGTGTTCGGATCTTCTCCTTCACCACCAGCTCGCAGAACGGTGTAGCCCTCCTTAGTCACGAGGCGGCCCTCACCGTTGATTTTAAATGTTCCATTTCTTGTAAATCGCACGCCCGCGGGAGTCAGAACCTCAAAAAATCCTTTCCCCTCAAGAGCTAAATCAAGCGCGTTGCCCGTGGGCTTGATCGCACCCTGTGATTGATCCGTGTAAGTTCCAACGATGTCGACGGTCGCGGAATCGCCCCCTTGCAGATCATAAAAACTCTCGATACTCGCGGGAACTTTAGGAACCTGAATCAAATCGGGAGGGCGTTCATAGGCGGCAAGGTACTCTTTGAAAACCTGCTGATCTCGTTTAAATGCCGGCGTATTCACATTGGCGATGTTGTTGGCGATTGTTTCGAGTCGAGCATTTTGGGCGGTAGCTCCACTGAGCGCATTGTAAATACCTTTTGTGCTCATGGATCTGGCCCCCTATCCCACATTCAGCAACCGATATGCCACATCGAGTTTAAGGACGAAGGTCTAGTAAAACTCGGTCCAACTGCAATTCCATGGTTACGCGGGAGGGACGTCCGCCAACAATCTGACGCATGTGTCAGCAGAATGTCTCAATAAGGATCGCGCAAGCGTCGATCGAAATCCGAAGGTCTAGCTTTCGCAGTCACTGCACTAAAGACAAAACTCATTCCATCAGCTGAGCTAAAGTGAGAGTGTGCGCACTTTGATTCTGGCCTGCGGGCTCATAGTTTTAACAGCTACTTTTGGTTTATCGGAACCGGCAACTGCGTCTGTTCCCAGCGAAAACTTACCCACGGTGCAAGCAATAAAGCCACCTGTCCTTTTTGATATCCCCATGGCCTACAACTCTGACGTGCGTAAGTGGATCCGCTACTTTCAAGGTAGGGGCCGTGATCACTTTAAAAAATGGCTCGAACGAAGCCATCGTGTCCTTCCGCAAATGCAACAAATTTTAGTGAGCGAAGGGCTACCTCGAGACTTGGCTTACATGTCCATGATCGAATCGGGCTTTTTCCCACACGCCAAGAGTCACGCCTCCGCCGTTGGCCCCTGGCAGTTTATGAAACCCACCGGTCAACAGTATGGCCTGCGCGTTTCTTGGTGGATCGATGAACGAAGAGATTTCGAAAAGAGTACACGAGCTGCGGCCCGCTATCTTAAGTTTCTCTACTCGGTTTTTAAAGCCTGGCATCTTGTTGCCGCGGGTTATAATGCCGGAGAAAATTATGTTCTGAGAAAACTCACTCGACATCGAACCGACAATTTTTGGATTCTCTCCGCACGTGGGGGTCTTTACGATGAAACGCGAGAATACGTCCCAAAGCTACTCGCGGCCACGCTGATCTCCAAAGCTCCAAGCTTATATGGTTTTAGAAACCTCCAGCTAGAGCCGCAGATCGACTACGACACGTTTATGGCGCCTGGAGGTAGCGACCTTAAGCGCCTTGCCGACTTTCTGGGAGTAACTCATCAGCACCTTCTCGACCTAAATCCAGATCTCTTGGTTGCCTACATTCCAGAGTCCGTTCGCCAACATCGAATCAGAATCCCGAAGGGCTCGCTTGCGATGGTCGCCTCCTACTTTCGAAAAACCATTGCATCAAATCCTTAGGCCTCTTATACGGGCTTAGTGAATAGGTCTTCTCTGATTGTTTTAAAGTTTGGTGGTTCAAGCCTCGCCACTTCCAAAAACGTGCTCTCGATTGCTCAAGAGATTGCAACGCTTAGGCAAAGAGGTAAATCGGTCCTGGTTGTCGTTAGTGCCATGGGTGAAACCACCGACGAGTTGGTAGCGCTGGCCGAATCCATCAGTCGCACTCCCGACCCTCGAGAACTCGATATGCTTCTCTCCACCGGGGAGCGCGTGAGCATGGCACTGTTGTCGATGGCCCTCAAGGACTTGGGGGTTCCCTCCATCAGTTTCACTGGGAGCCAGGCTGGCATCCTAACTGATTCTGCACATACGTCGGCCCGAATTGTCGACTTGCGACCGCAGCGGGTTCGCGAGGCGCTGGTTTCGGGTAAGGTGGTCGTGTTGGCTGGGTTTCAAGGAATGGACCCGGTGACCAAAGAAATTACAACTCTTGGAAGAGGAGGATCAGATCTCACCGCCGTTGCAATGGCAGCCCATTTTGGAGCAGAAGGTTGCCACATCCGTAAGGATGTGGCCGGGGTTTACACTGCAGACCCTCGAGTGATTAAGGAATCGCATCTTATACCGCTAATAAATTGGTCAAGTTTACTTGAGATGACCTATTGGGGTTCGCCCATTCTTCACTTTCGCTCGGTGGAACTGGCTTATAAATTGAAGGTTCCATTGCATGTTACCTTGGCTCACCCACCAGAAACCTCAAGAGCAGAAATCCAAAATCAGTTGGCACATGGCACGACCGTTTCCGATACAAACCTCAAATACACAATGTCGGGGAAAAAAGTGGAATACGAAACTGGAGAAGTCATATCCGTAAACTCTCATTCCTTGGTCAGACGAGTTCAGGTCACAGCGAAAAGTTTAGGTTCTGCTGTGGAGCAACTGCGAACTTTGCTGCATCAGGTTGGTCTGCCATGGCCACAGATTTTAGACATGGAAGGCGTTGATTCCCATTGGATCTTCCACATTACGGCTCCTCAGGAGGCCCTTAAGACACTTGGTGAAGTCCTAAAAAAACGCAGCGACGCGAGCCCTTCCGTGTCGATGTCGGATTCATACTTTGCAACGGTAACGACCACCTGTCATGGTTCCGTCGCCTCAGATTTTATCACGACCTTTTGTGAAAAGCTTGAGACTCACAAAGTGCATCCAATTAAAGTTTTAGTTACTCCCCTGAGCCTTACTGCGATCGTTGGCCAGAACGAATGCATAGCCGCAACCCAGGCTCTCCACGAACTCGTCACTCCAAAAGAGGCGCACGGATCCTGATAGCCCACTGCACATGACTTGCAATCCCCCCAAAAACGAACTTGGATATTGAGGTGGGGAGGGTGGCCCAAATGGCACTCTTGTTTTTATTTATCAGCGAATTGGCAATTGCCGGAACTCAACTTCGATTCAAAACCGAAACCATCGACATCAAAAAAGACGTGGCCAGGGTTTCCTCTTTGTCGGCTAACGACGATCGCGTTGATGAATCAGAATTTTCGAATTTGCTCGATCTCTCTGAAAAAGAAATCGAATCTTTACCCATTGCTAAATTTAGCGATCTCGTCATCCAATTTGAGCAATCCCCGACCCATTCCACCCAATCCAAGATCGAATCGCTGGGTTTAAAGGTTCACAGTTATTTACCCGACGATGCCCTAATCGTTTCTGGATTGCCCTTGGTCCGTTCGATAAGGCGACTGAGGTCATTAAAATCCCAGCTCGAAATACGAGCGATCGCAGTTTACCGCTCTGAGTGGAAGAGAAGTGCCGAGCTAGACCAAGGTCGTAGTGTTTTTAACGCGGATCAAAAGCTTCGCCTCCACGTGAGGTTCCTAAGGGATGCGCATTTGGGTCAGGTTCAAACGTGGATTCAAGGTTGTAAGACTTGCCAAATTCAAAGTTGGTCCGCATCGAGGGCATTGGTGGACGTACCCAGGCGCTTGATACCCGAGCTTTCCAAAAATAGCGGGATTGAGTTTGTTGAATTATACCGAAAACCCGAGACGATGGAGTTTCTTTCTGACCGCGAAGACCTGATGCGAAGTACTACATCATTAAGAGGAGATTATACGGATCTCACGGGCTACGAATCAGGCACCTTCTTGATCAATGCGCAACTCGCCCACGCAAAGGGACTCAAAGGACAAGGGCAAATTATCGCGGTGGCCGATGGCGGACTTGACACCGGGAATGCAAGTGATCTTCACCCCGACTTCGGAAATTTTCTTCGAGGTTTTATCTTTGGTAGTGGAGTTACAACTTGGCGAGACACGGGCGGGCACGGCACTCACGTTGCCGGCTCTGCTTTAGGCCAGGGAACGCTCTCGAATGGTCGAATACAGGGCTCTGCACCTGAAGCTAAATTGATCGTCGCAAGTCTCTCGGACATGGGTATTGGTTTAGATCAGGGCCTGGATGTCCCTTCGGATGTCGAGAGTTTTGTCGGAGTGCCCTATTCTCAAGGCGCGCGTATCCATACCAACTCTTGGTCAACAACTTTTGCGGCAGGCTTGTACACCAACTATTCGGCTGAACTGGATGAGTTCGTGTATTCGCATCCCGATATGTTAATTTTGTTTGCGGCCTCAAACGACGGCTGTGATGCAAATCGCGACGGACGAATTGATGAGGGCTCGGTCGCGCCTCCGGGTACCGCAAAAAACGTTTTGACCGTTGGGGCTTCGAAAAATTTAATGCTGGAGGGTGGGAATCAGGTTGTGCTGGGGCAGTCGCGCAACCGCCACTATTTGGCTTGCTATAGTGCGCCGCCACTTGGAGCAACTAAACTTTCCGATAACCCTCGGGGGCTTGCTCCCTTTAGTGCAAGAGGCCCAACCCGCGATGGCCGCCTTAAACCGGAAGTTGTCGCTCCCGGTACAAATATTGTCAGCGTGCGATCCAGAGCTCTTTCGCGAAATCCCGGTGAACCCGAAATGGCCGGGCGATACAACGCCTCGTATCTCTTTTCGGGCGGAACGAGTATGGCGACTCCCATCGCCGCTGGTGGTGCAGCCATTGTTCGACAGTTTCTCATTCAGAATCATGGCCTGCGCCAACCGAGTGCGGCGCTTGTTAAGGCCGTCATGATGCACACTGCAGACGATTTGTTTCCAGGACAGTTTGGCGAAGGAGTGCAACAAGAGCTCACCACGCGTCGGCCTAACGTTCATCTTGGATTTGGCAGAATTAACCTTGATCGGGCCACAAGTCCCGCCGAATTTCAGGTCCTGGATGACACTGCAGGAGTGGAGACTGGGGAAGTGAGCTCTCCTTTATATAGCACCTTGGCGGAGGCCGGCCACTTGATGGCCACCTTAGTTTACACCGACGCTCCGGCCTCGAGTGCTGCCGCATTATCACTGGTAAACGATCTAGCGCTCGTGATCAAGCGGCCCGATGGAGAAACTTTCGAGATACGAGATGGGATCAATAACTTTCAAACTTTCGAAAGCTCGTCGCCTCTCCCCGCAGGAACCTATGAGATTCGCGTCCGAGGTCATCGAATACCCCGTGGGCGGTTTGGCAAACAGGCCTTCGCATTGGTTGTCAGTAGCCGATAGCATGTCAAATAAACTCCATGTCTATACAACAAAATATGTTTTCTCCGCAATTAAATCACTGCTCAAGGAACTAAAGGATCAAAACGTCGATTGGAAAACGGCGCTTGACTCCCCAGCCGGATCAGGTGCTCTGTCCGAGTTTTTAACTGAGGAACTCGGGCTGGAGGTCGTCGCAGGAGAAATTGACCCATCAAAATGGAAGTATCCCAAGTGTAAGTTTGTCGAACTCGACATGAACAAAACTTTGCCTTTTCAAAAGGGGACCTTTGATCTCGTGGTTTGTTTTGAAGGGCTAAAACACTTCGGTTATGTCAATCTTGCCCTCTCAGAATTTCATCGGGTCTTAAAACCCAATGGCTATCTCGTCCTCACGATCCCCAACGATCTCTGCGTGCAATCGCGGTTACGATATTTGTTTGATGGTTTTGTCGATGTGGACTGGATCAAGCCGATGGACCTAAAATCTTCGGACGAAGCCAACTACATGCACCTCAATTCGCTCGTGAGTTTACCTTATCTCTATTATTTTCTTGAAAAGGCGGGATTCCAGTTTCTATTGAGCCGACATGATCGCCTTCGCGGTTGGAGTGTCTTGTTTTCAGTTCTACTCTATCCATTTATTTATTTTGCTGTGGCAAAGAGATGCGCACGCAATCATCCCCTGAGGAGCGAACTCACTTCGTTCACATGGCTCGCCGGCCGAAGAAACATGATCGTTTGTAAGAAGTTGTAAGTCGACTCAAGGTTGAAACTCAAAAATCTCAACGCAGTTGCGGCCTCGCTGTTTTGATTCGTAAAGACAGCGGTCGGCTTGCCTTACGAGGTTTCGGGCATCCACTGCAACCTTGGGGTGAGAGACCGCGCACCCGAGGCTCGCGGTGAGCCGCATGGCATCGTGACCGCTTTTAAACAATTTTTCCTCTATACTTTTACGAAGTCGGTCGGAAAAAAGCCTTGTCCCGAGTTGAGTGGCTTCAGTCAACACGATGAGAAACTCGTCTCCACCGTAACGGGCGGCAAAGTCCATGGAGCGAATCGAATCTTTAATCATCTTCCCGACTTCGCCAATGATAAAGCTTCCGAACAAATGGTCGTGTTCATCATTAGCTCGCTTAAAATGGTCAAGATCCATCATGATCACGGCAACGGCCCGGCCTGTCCTTCGACCTCGCAAAAGTTCGTGATCAAGTTTTTGATAAAGTGAACGCATGTTGAACAGACCGGTAAGGTCGTCAATTTCGACCAAGTCTCGAAGCTTTCGGTTCGCCTCCTGAAGTTCATCATGAAGATCCTTGACCCGTAACTTGGCGCGGATGCGAGACAACACCACATGAATGTCGAAAGGCTTTTTGATGTAATCGTCGGCTCCCGCATCTAGGCCTGCGACGATCTCGTCCGGCTTGGTGTTTGCTGAAATAAAAACCACAGCCACATAACGTCCTCGCGTACGAAGAAGCTTGAGAGTCTCCATTCCGCTAATTCCCGGCATGTTGATATCCAGCAGAATAAGAGAGGGCGTGAAATTCTCGATGGCCTTTAGACCCTCTTCCCCGTCTGATACGGCCTTGACCTGATATCCTTCGAGTTCCAATGCTCTCGAGAGAAGACGACGACTGTCTGAATCGTCATCAATCACAAGTATGGAGGCCTGTCGGTGAGGCTTATTTACTAAAGCTAATGGTGCTCGCACTTCTCCATTCTAATCCAACTTTGAGGCGACCGGCAGTCACTACGGTTGAAAGTCTATCAACGCATTGCTATGCTCTTTTTCCATGAGCGTGCCGCATCAAAAAATTGAGCCCAAGTGGCAATCCCATTGGGAAACAAATAAAGTTTTTAGAGCTAGCCTCGACCCCACTCGACCGAAGTACTATGTGTTGGACATGTTCCCCTACCCTTCGTCGCAAGGTCTGCACGTGGGGCATCCTGAAGGCTACACGGCAACCGACATTGTGGCCCGCTACAAACGTGCTTGCGGATTTAACGTGTTACACCCCATGGGTTGGGATGCCTTTGGCCTTCCCGCAGAACAGTATGCAATTCAAACTGGAGTGCATCCTGCAATCACAACTCAAAAGGCGATCGATAATTTTCGGCGTCAGTTGAAAGCGTTCGGTTATAGCTATGATTGGAGTCGTGAGATCTCGACCTGCGACGCCAGCTACTACAAGTGGACCCAGTGGATCTTTCTAAAATTGTACGAACGAGGTCTCGCTTATCAAAAAGAAGTCGCCGTAAATTGGTGTCCAGCCTTAAGGACGGTGTTGGCGAACGAAGAAGTGGTTGATGGCGTGAGCGAACGCGGAGGCCACCCGGTGGTTCGGGTGCCCATGAGGCAATGGATGCTCAAGATCACGTCTTACGCCGAGCGCCTCCTGAGCGATCTTGATTCGCTAGATTGGCCAGAGAGAACCAAAGAGGGACAAAAAAATTGGATCGGTAAATCTGAGGGAGCTCGCATCTGGTTCGAAGTTCAGAATCAAAAAGTAGCTCCGATCGAAATTTTCACCACAAGGCCCGATACTCTTTTTGGCGTTACATACCTTGCGGTAGCTCCGGAGCATCCACTTGTAGATCAGATCACCGCGGATGACCGCAGAGCTGCGGTTCAAGCCTATTGTGAAGCCTCTAAACGAAAGAGTGATTTTGACAGGCAAGTCTCGAAGGTGAAGTCGGGGGAGTTTTTAGGATCTTACGCCATCCATCCGTTGACGGGAGCTTCTGTACCCATATGGGTTGCCGATTATGTGCTGATGGACTACGGGACCGGCGCCGTGATGGCGGTTCCAGCTCACGACGAGCGAGACTACGAGTTTGCGAAAACTCATCATTTGCCTGTCATCCGCGTAATTGAGGGAGGAGATCTTTCTAAGGATGAGGGGCTACCCCATACGGGCGAGGGTGTCCTCACTAACTCTGGGCAGTTTTCGGGCCTTCCTCATCAGCGCGGTGGCTCGTCGATTGTGGCTCAATTGCAGACCAGCGGTAAAGGGCGTTCCGAGATCCAATACCGTCTGCGCGATTGGCTTTTCAGCAGGCAGCGATATTGGGGCGAGCCGTTTCCCATGGTGCACTTTCCGGATCGAGGACTCCAACAAGTGCCTTTACAAGAGCTTCCAGTGCTGCTTCCTAATGTTGCCAATTATGAGCCCTCCGAAAAGGGCGAATCTCCTCTGGCGAGGTCAGGGGCCTGGGTCAGTTACAAGTCAACAAGTGGTGCTCTCGGAATGCGAGAAACCGACACAATGCCCGGGTCAGCTGGATCCTCCTGGTATTTTTTGCGTTTTACCGATCCCGAGAATTCGACCGAGCCGTTTTCCTTTGACGCTCAAAAATATTGGATGCCGGTGGACCTCTATCTGGGTGGAGCTGAACACACCGTAGGTCATCTTTTGTACGCGCGGTTTTGGCACAAAGTGCTCTACGATTGCGGCCTTGTGTCCACTCCCGAGCCCTTTAAAAAACTGGTTCATCAGGGGATGATTCTCGGGGAAGACGGCGAGAAGATGTCAAAATCGCGAGGAAATGTGATCAACCCCGACGACGTGATCGCCGAACATGGGGCTGACGCTCTACGACTCTATCTCATGTTCATGGGACCTATCGACCGAGACAAGCCCTGGTCCACGACTGGAATTGACGGCGTCAGGCGATTTTTGGATCGTGTATGGCGTTTGGTTTTTGATGACCGCGGAAAAGTGATCGCACAAAGTCTGGAGCCTTCGACTGAAATCCAAAGATCTCTCCATAAGACCATTCGGAAAGTGACCGAGGATCTCGAATCCTTGTCCTTCAACACGGCCATCAGCCAAATGATGATTCTCGTAAATGACCTCTACCGCTTGAACGAGCGCCCCTGGACGACATTGAAAACTCTTTCACAAATTTTAATGCCATTTGCGCCCCATACTGCTGAGGAGATTTGGCACGCCCTGGGTGGTGAAGGCCTTGTCAGCCTCTCGACCTGGCCAAACTATCGCGTGGAGCTGACACAAAATGATCAAGTCACAATTGGCGTTCAAGTGAATGGCAAAGTCAGAGGTTCTATTACGTTGTCCGTCGACTCCTCGGAAGCCCTCGCCGTCACTCAAGCACTGGCCATTACCTCGGTCCAGAATGCTTTGGCTGGAGGTACGCCGAAGAAGGTCATCTACAAGGCAGGCAAGATCCTCAATCTCATTGTTTGATTTCGAAAATTTTTGCTCAACTCTTCAAAAAAAACTGTGATTCCCAACACAGGTGATTTATTAAAGAGCCCGAGGAGTTCGATGACGATGATGGAACCTGCGCACCCCACAGTTGGAAATTCTGTTAAACCTTCGGCCTCCACTTCCGGGGGATGGTCACAACAGTCCGCAGGAATTTCTGCGCTTTCAACGGCCTCGACGTCCGGTTGGTCGATTCAACAAAGCGCACAGCTGTACGGCATTAACTCCTGGGGTGCTGGGTACTTTTCCATCAACGAAAAGGGGCACATTGCCATAACTCCCCGTGGGAAGGATGGCCCCCAGATCGATCTGATGGAACTTATCGAAGATTTAACCGACCGCGGAATCCGCGTACCTATCTTGGTGCGATTTCCCGATATCGTGAAGGCGCGCGTCGAGCTGCTCGCCAACTGTTTTGCTCAGGCCATTCAGGAGTACGGCTACCGAGGCTCTTACCAGGGCGTTTACCCGATAAAAGTGAATCAGCAGCGACAGTTGGTTGAAGAAATTATCGAATTTGGAGAGGCAAATAACCTGGGGCTTGAGTGTGGAAGCAAGCCCGAATTGCTCGTAGCCCTGGCACTCATGACCAACCCTCGGGCGCTTCTCATTTGCAACGGTTTTAAGGACTTCGAGTTTATTGAAACGGCGCTGTTAGCTCAAAAACTGGGTCGCAATACGGTAATTGTAGTGGACCGCATGAGCGAGCTCCCGGTGATTCTCGAGACCGCAAAAAAGTTGAACGTTCGCCCCAATCTCGGCTTTCGTGCAAAGCTTGATTCAAAAGGTTCGGGAAAGTGGGTTGAATCTTCAGGCGCCCGATCGAAATTTGGTCTCACACCCAGCGAGATGGTCGAGGGCGTTGAAGTTCTAAAAAGAGAAAACATGCTCGAATGTCTCCAGTTGGTCCATTTCCACATCGGAAGCCAAATCACTTCGATCCAAGCGATCAAGGCAAGTCTCACTGAAGGCTGCCGCTTTTTTGTGGAACTTTCCAAAATGGGCACGTCTGTTCGCTACTTAGATGTGGGCGGCGGCTTAGGCATTGACTACGATGGCTCGGGTTCAAGCGACAGCTCGACCAATTATAGTGAGCAAGAGTATGCCAATGACGTGGTCGCGACCATCCAAAGCATTTGTGACGAAGCTGGGGTCCAACACCCCGTGATTATCACGGAGGCAGGTCGCGCCTTGGTGGCTCACCATTCTATTTTGGTGTTTAACGTTTTGGGAGTGAATGAGGTCGAGTGTGAGTACCCTTACGAGCGCCCTGACAAAAAAAACCACAAAATCTTGCATGATCTACACGAAATTTTTGAAAAGCTGAACGCAAAGAACATCAACGAATTTTACAACGATTTGTTTCAACTCAAACACGACTCCCTTCAACTTTTCTCCTATGGCTATTTGAGTTTGGACCAAAGGGCAAAAGCTGAAAAGATGGTCCGAGCCATAATGACCAAAATGGCAAGGCTCTGTATTGGAAATCCTGACGCCGTCGATATTCACTCCGCTATGTCAAGAGAACTAACCGACAGTTTGTTTTGTAATTTTTCAGTTTTTCAGTCGGTACCCGACTCCTGGGCGGTTGGACAGATCTTCCCACTCATGCCCATACACCGACTGGGGGAAGAGCCCACGAAACGGGCGACAATCGTGGATTTGACTTGTGATAGCGACGGAAAAATTGATCGGTTCAGTGATGGCGGGAGTGTCAAACATGCCCTCGAAGTCCACACGGTTCATGCGGATCGTCCTTACTATCTTGGCGTGTTTTTACTTGGCGCCTACCAAGAAATTCTCGGAGATTTGCACAATCTGTTTGGAGATACCGACGCGGTTCACGTTGGGATCGGCGAGGCCGGATACACGATCAAGCATGTTGTCGAGGGTGATTCGGTCGCGGAAGTCTTAAGCTACCTCCAGTACAGCCGGACTGAACTCGTGAATAACATTCGGCAGGCGACTGAACAGGGTATTCGAGATAGCCGAATCAGTAAAATTGAGGCTCGACTCCTGATGAAGCATTACGAGGAAGGCCTTGCAGGGTACACCTACTTGGAAGAAGCCGGCGTGAGTTAGTGATGTTCCGAGCGAAGCTAATTTTTTGTATTGCTTCAACTCTTATCGTGTTTTTTTATTTAGTTCCGATTGGTTTCGCTGCGACGGTCGACGATTTCTTTTTATCTGCACTTCGCCATGCGGAACGGGTGGCCAATGCAGAACAGACTCGTCTTCAGGTTGAAGAGCGTCGCAACCAAGCGATTGCCGGTATTGCCCCCTCGCTCCAAATTTTAGGTTCTTATACGGTACAGGATCGCTCCGGGTTGACAGGGGTAAGAGCGGATTTTGCTCCCGCGATTAATCCAAATGTCAGAATCAACGCGGTTCAGCCTCTGTTTCGCGGTTTTGCGGAGTACGCACGTTTGAGCCAAACCAAGGTCGACTCTCAAGCGGAGAAATTTAACCTTTTGCACGCGGCAAGAGTGCTCTATCTCGACGTCGCTCAAGCTTTTTTGTCTTGGAGTAGTTTTTACTCGGATCGCTCACACGCCAAGCAAGAAATTGAACTGATTGAAAAACGCCTCGTTGAACTCCGCGAACGAGCACGGGTCGGACGTTCCAGGCTCAGTGAAGTCCTGAATCTCGAAGTCGCACTAGCAAACAAGAAGTCAGAGTTGCAACAGATCGAACAAGACTTAGCACTCGCAAAACAGAATCTCGACACGCTGACCGACTTATCTCAAGAACCTTCGCTCGTTGCGAATGACGTTAAGATTCATCTTGCAAGGGAGCTTTCCGCCAAGCCATTGAGCTCAGATGATCTCGAAAATCGTTTTGATGTACAGGCAGCAAAGCTTCGTGTCTCGTCTGCAAACGAGGGCGTTAGGATCGCAAGGTCAGGGCACTGGCCTTCGCTGGACCTGGCGGGCAACTACTATTTGGATCGAGCTGGATTTCTTGAAACGGTAAAATGGGACGTAAGCCTCATTTTCTCAGTGCCGCTGTTTAACGGGGGACTTGTGCAATCTCAGGTGCGCGTGGCCTCTTCACTTTTGATGCAGGCAGAGCTCAGTTTAGCCTTGATCAGAAGGCAAGCTCAAGCGGAGGCCTCCGCCTCCATCAAGCGCCTTCAGAAGGTGATCGACCAGGCTTTTGCCCTAGAGAATTCAAAAAAACTCGCAGAAAAAAACTTTAAAGAGCAAACCCGTGAATATCGCTTAGGTCTAGTCAACAACGGAGAAGTGCTCCTAGCACTCACGGGATATCAGGGCGCCGAACGAGCTTGGGAGCGAACCATGTACTCGGTACAGCTTGCACAATACCAACTTCAGATGAGCCGAGGCGAGCTTTTAAGCGACTGGGATTACGAGCGACTCATGAAAGCGATGGGTCGATGAATGGCCCGCTTCCTGATCTAGTCGTACAGCCAGTCCAGTTTCGAGCGTCTTGAAGCGAGATTCTCCGTTCTTTTTCCGAAGTGTAATTTGATGCAAAGGATTGCACGCAGACTTCTAATCTCACTCTCTTTTTTACTCGCTCTTTCGGGCTGCTCGGGCGAAGTGGGTGAGTTCTATGCAGCAGCGCTTGGGCTCAATCGCGATCGTGTTTTTGTGGTCAGTCAGATTGCCCAAAATCTTGGCGTCCATATGTACACGACTGGTGGGACTTATCTTGGAAGATTAGTCGACTACTACTCCGATACCAACGCTCCCCGAGGTATTGCTTATTATGATCCCTTTAGTGTTGCCATCTCGCTTGATGCAACAGATGAAATCCAGTTCTTAAATTTAGATGGATCTGCGAGAAGGCCGCCTTTGAGCAACAACCTTCTTACAGGCACGATTGGCAAAATGATCTATGACCGAAGCCGAGACGGTTACTTTATTGTTGAGACCAACGGCATTGAATTTTTTAGCCGAGCTGGGGTACGCGTACCGGCTTCGGGCAATTCCATTGTACCTGGCACCGCGCAAGCACCTTGCGCGGCCCTTGCCTCCCTTAGGGCATTGGTGCTCAACAATTCTGGAGCACTCATCACGGTTCAGTCGGCTGCCACGGCCTCTAACCGATACACACTCGGCCCTGTTTCCGCAACCGCGTGTGCGGTCGTAACTCTTCCCACCAATGCGAACGACATCATCAACCATTCAGATGGAAACATGTACTTTGTAGGCACCAACAACCAGGTGTACCGGACCACCCAAGTACTTGGCTCAATCACGTCTATTTTCAACAACGTCGCAACCATTTCCACACCTACGGCACTTGCAGAAATGCCCGACGGCAATCTCATTGTTGCCTCTGACGCGACAGATTCAATTGAGCTCATATCAACGGGCGGAACATATCGCTCCACGTTTGCCAGAGACAGCAACACTCAATTGGTCCACAGCCTCTTTATACTGAGGGGCCAATGAAACCGTCCAACGTGCTAAATCTCGCAGTGATGATACTGTTTTTGAGCTCCAACATATTTAATCATGCTCTCGCTCAGGACTCTGGTGGAAAGTACAAGCTAGGTCTCGACACGGCACTGGGTTACACCAACATCAAGCTCGAAAATCCAAGTGGCGCCAAAGTACTTTATAATGGTATCGCGGTCAGCGGGCGAGTCATTGTTCCCATATTAGATGCCTCTGGATTTCAGTTTGCTCTCTTGCCTGGGGCCAAATACTTCGACCTCAAGAACACGGCTAATCGAGATGGCCAAAAAGAGGTTGCGAACATCATCGGTCCTACGGTGGGAGCTCGCATCACAGTTCATCACTTTCTCGTCGGAGCCGAATACTCGCGCCTCTGGGGTCGACATTTTGGAACGGGAACCTTTTCAGGATCGACCGACTACAGCCTCGATACGGTGACCTACTATGGCGGACTTTTATTTCGCTTTAATCAATTGAGCATCGGAGCCACTTATTCTTCGACCTCATCAGAAATCGATCGCTCGTATACGGGCCTTAGCAGTAACACGCCCTTTTCCGAACAAACCTATTGGGTTCATGCGGTTTTCACGACCGATTGGAGCCTTACGGAGTTCTTCAAAAAGCTCTTCTAACGTGTTTCGCGAAACGACATGTGGCTAAAATCTACCATCTCCCAGCTCAGCCCGCTGAGCCTAACTGATTAGACAAGCCGAAAACTTGCACCCTCTCTTGAACAAGAGTCTTGGGAGGGGGAAAATGTATCGTATTGGGATTATCGCACAACCTGGGAAGGGTCTTGCCTCACTGCATTCCCTTCTTCACCAAGCGCCTCGTTTTGAAACATCGACCTTTACTCAACCCTGGCGAGCCGCCCATGCGCTTCAAAAGCAAAAATTTGATGCTCTCGTATTCCACTCTGAAAGAACAGGGATCGAACTTGAAACCTTGCACCAGCGAATCCGCAAGCTTTATCCCATCAAACCCATCGCTTACGTTCTCAATTTTTCAAAAGACCAGGACTGGAACTTGCCAGGCACGGACACCAACAGTCTCTTGTTGGATTACACTTCTGAGCTTCAGGATCTACCTGGGGTCTTACAAAAGTTAATTGTCGGGCAACCTATTCATCACAGGGCGTGTCGAAGATTTCTAACGGCTCAAAACGCGACCGTTGTGGCCACCGACGATCAGCGGATTGGCGCTCGACTGCTAAACCTAGGACTTAGGGGCGCTCAAGTCCGAGTCTTTAATCACTCCATAAACAAAGGCGATGTGGTCTATCTTGAAGTGATGACGGCTCCGGCCGCTCGGCAGAGGAGTGTTCAAGCCACCGTGGCGTGGTCCCGGATGGATAAAACCTCAGGCGGAGCAAACAAAAGCTCAAATTCGAAATCCGCCATTTACCTCGTTGGACTCGAATTCTGACGCCGGCTAAATTATGCCCTTAAATTCGCCAGCGATAAACTCGACACCCCACCGAACACCAAATCCCGTCGTCTCCGTCTCCACAAGGCCCAAACCTCCTTTGTGGGAATCGGAAGATAAATCGACATGAACCCAAGGCGTCGCCCCAACAAAACGGGAAAGAAAAGTAGCCGCCATAATATGATCGGGTCCCGGGACATTAAGACATTGCAGGGTATCGGCAATATCGGAACGAAGGGCGTCTTGGTAATCTTCCCCAATGGGGAACCCCCACAGACGCTCACCCGAAACGCCTCCGCAGCTTACGGCCCGACTCAACAATTTTTTATTGTTCGAAAAGACACAAGATCGCTTTGTGCCGATCGCACGGTGAGCCGCTCCCGTCAAGGTGGCAAAATCAACAATTAAATCAGTCCCGTTTTTCGAGGCCATCGCAAGCGTATCGCTCAAGACCAAACGCCCTTCCGCATCGGTATCGACGATTTCAATTGAAGTTCCATCCATCGCCTCAACAACTTCATTAGGTTTAAATCCCTCCGGTGAAATCAAATTCTCCGCGATCGCCAAATAGGCCTTTAAACTCACCCGCGCCTGAAGTTTGACGAGACTTTCAAAAACCGCAAGTGCCACTGCAGATCCAGTCATGTCCCGATGCATTCCATGCATGTACGAACCTGTTTTGACATTATAACCGCCGGTGTCGAAGCAAATTCCCTTCCCTACCAACGCAACTCGACCCAAAGCCTTTCCCTTAGGTTTCCAGGAGAGTTCCAAAACGCCATTTCCTCTTCCGGCTGCCGCTGCTGACACGGCCAGAAAAGCTCCTGCGCCCAACTTCTTAAGCGTACTTTCGTCATGAAAACGGGTTGTATAACCCAAACTCCGCGATCTCTTGCGAACAATGTCCGCATAAAGTTTAGGGTTCAGACGATTGGCCGGGAGATCTGCCAAAGTTCGAACCAGGTTTGTCGACTGGGCAACAACTTCAGAGCGCCGAATGGAGCTTCGCAAGCCTCCCGGTTTTACTTGGCAGCGAAACAGTAGGTCAGCCAAAACAAGGGGCTTGACCTTCTTTAGTCGCTGGCCAAATTCCGTAGGTCTCCAGCTCGATAACAATCTCAGGGCACAAACGCCCTCAATCACCTTTATTTGAAGTCGAGTACCAAGCCCCGTGACGTCGAGCCACATTTGAGATGCGTTCACACCCACCATGCGATGCCGTAGTTGTTTACGAAGCACCTCGTGAACCTCAAAAGACTCTAAGCTTTCCTTGATTGGTAAAATACAAACCGCAAGATCAGGGTGAAGGGCTAAATTATATGGGGCTGACAAGCCCTCAGTCTTCTGAAACTGGCGCAACTTGAGTTGAATGACCTCTACAACATTTCCGAAACGACTGTCATCTAGCCCTTTGGGAAAGGTAGGCTTCCAGGTCGCAAGCTTCTGCTCGGTAACAAAATAAACAAGCAAAGTAAACCCATCGGACCTTCTGTGGGGCCAAGAACGCGTGAGCGTTACATCCTGAAATTTTAGATTTTCCACAAGATCTCCATTGCTATTTGCCATTGGCACTACAATTTCAACTTAGGACCAGGTTTAGGAGTGGGTGTCACGCGAATCGGCTTGGGTGTTGGAGTCGGAGTAGGAATTGAAGTTATCGCGGGATCTGGGGTCGGTGACGGTTTTCGATAGGCTCGACCCATTTGGCTCCGAAGCGATGTCAACTTCTTATCCAGACCAGCCTCGGCTTGAATTTCGTCAACCGACTTGACTTTTAAATCGCCCACAACACGGTCGAAAACCAAACCCTTTTCGGGGTGTTCAAACCTCACATGTTCCCGCTCTTTTTCTAACGAGCGCTTTGTGTCCTCGATCTCTTTTTGCTTCTTTTGAATTTCAACTAAAATAGTTTGTATTTTTTCCGGAGACGCCCCGCGCTTTTCTTCGGCAAGTTTCGCGATCTCTTGTTCACGGGACTTAATACGATCACGCCCGCCGTTGAGTGCGCTCTGATGTTGACTCCAGTTCCCTGCGTGTAGAATCGAACTCACGAAAAAGCACAACATCTGTACTGCAAAAAAGTTTTTACCGTTCATGTCGTACTCCCGACTGGAGCAATAAGGGAGCGCTGGGCCCACTTCAATTCAATCGGCAAGCTCTTCAGTCGATTGATCACCACGCTGGCCTTTGCCGCGTTGATTTCGGGCAGTACCAGCTTACCCTGCCGCATGGACCGCATGATTTCGGAAGTGTCCCAACCGATTTTCTTATCGGTAAGTGCCTGCTCTAAAGATTGACGAAGTTCGGGAGTGTCCACTCCGCTAATGGTAACCTGGACCATGAAGAGCCCCTCTTTGCCCGAAGACTCAACCGAATTTCCATAGTCCTCGACTTCATCGGTTAAAGAAATCGGTCTGATGAGTACTGGCGAGCTCCCCTCGGTGGGAGAGTCCGCCAAAACAGCTTCTCCATTTAGACCAATAGACAAAAGAGCATGACAACTGGGACAGCTGGAAAGTCCGAAAAGTCCCTCAACTGACGATCCACACTGCGGACAAACAGTCATAGTTTATTCGCTTAACTGTGCGCCGTGGCACTTCTTATATTTCTTTCCGCTGCCGCAGGGACAAGGATCATTCCGACCAACTTTTTCATCCGTGCGTATCACGGGCTCAGCTCGTTTGCCTCCGCCTGCAACGCCAGGCCCAGAACTCCTTTGAGATCCTCCGTTTGATCCTTGGAAAGGGGCGTACTCTCCGTGGGACATCGTCATCTGCTGCCGAGGCCTTTTCATCAAGGGCTGACCCAAATCCAAGTCAATAGCTTCGCGTCCATTAACAATTCCCTCGTCCTGAAAGCCGTTCTCAGAATTGGGGCCACCAACAGCCTCTTCTGGCGCAGCAACCAGCTGGATTTTAAACAACTTTTCTATCGTCTCGGCCTTAACGGCAAAGTCCATTTGCGAAAACGCGTTAAAGGCCTCTTTTTTGTACTCCACGAGTGGGTCCTTTTGTGCGTATGCACGGAGGTTGATACCCTCCTTGAGTTGATCAACCCGTTGTAAATGCTCTTTCCACTTAGAGTCGATCGTCATGAGCAAAACTTCTTTTTGAACTCGATCAAAGTAAGGCCCAATGGTCGCCTTCTGCTGATCAAAAATTTGCTTCACTTGGTCACGAACAGCTTGGGTTAACTTTTCTGAACTCAGCGTCGCTTTCTTTAATGTGCCCTCTTCAAAATTTAGCGAAAAGCCAAACTGTTGCAAAAGAGCCGTATTGAGCCCGTTGAAGTCCCAATTCTCTCTCTTTTGTCTCTCATCCGCATGAGTATCCAAAATGTGCGAAGTAACATCCGAGAGAAATTCGCGCACGATGTCGACAATTTTTTCGCCCTCAAGCACTTCTCGGCGCAGACTGTAGATTGCATTTCGCTGTTTATTCATGACGTCGTCGTATTCCAGCAAATGCTTACGAATATCAAAGTTGTGACCTTCGACTTTTCTCTGCGCACCCTCAACTGCACGGGTCACCATGGGAGCCATGATGGGTTCGTCGTCAGGTACATTGAGCCGATTCATAATGGCTTGGATTCGTTCGCCATTAAAAATACGCATTAAATTATCTTCCAGAGATAAATAAAATCGACTCATACCCGGGTCACCCTGTCGCCCTGAGCGCCCCCGCAGCTGGTTGTCAATACGTCGAGACTCGTGCCTCTCCGTCCCGATGATATAAAGACCTCCGGCGCCCACAACCTGCCCACGTTCAGCTTCGCAAGTCTTTTTAAATCCCGAAAACGCGTCTTTAAATGCCTCGCTGGTCTCGTCAGTTGAAACTGTACGGGACATGAATTCGGCATTTCCTCCCAATAAAATATCAGTGCCTCGTCCCGCCATGTTCGTTGCAATGGTGACCGAACCTTTGCGACCTGCCTGGGCCACAATCTCCGCTTCTCTTTGGTGGTGTTTTGCATTGAGTACGTTGTGACGAATACCAGCCTTGGTCAAAAAGTCGCTCAAACGTTCGGACTTTTCGATGCTAACTGTTCCAACCAAAATTGGTTGACCCTCTTTATTTCGCTCGCGAATGTCTTCAACAATGGCTTTGAATTTAGCTGCCTCTGTTTTGTAAACGACGTCATCCAAATCTTTGCGAACCATAGGCTTGTTGGTCGGAATCACCAGCACATCCAAGTTATATATTTTTTTGAATTCCACCGCTTCGGTATCAGCGGTTCCCGTCATTCCGGCCAGCTTTGAGTACATGCGAAAATAATTCTGAAACGTAATGCTGGCCAAAGTCTGATTTTCGTTTTTTACTGGAACACGCTCCTTAGCTTCGATGGCTTGATGTAACCCATCACTCCAGCGGCGACCCGGCATCAGCCTTCCGGTGAACTCATCGACGATGATCACCTCACCGTCTCGAACCATGTATTCAACATCGCGGCGGTACAGGTGATGAGCCTTAAGGGCCTGATAGATGTGATGGAGAACGTCGATGTGTGCGGGATCATAGAGATTTTCTATACCCAAAAGCTGTTCAACCTTGGCATTCCCATCATCTGTGAGGGAAGCCGTCTTGGATTTTTCCTCCATGACAAAATGCAGATCCCGCTGCAAGTGAGGAACGATCCGGTCAACCATCACGTACTTATCAGTTGATTCCTCTGCTGGTCCCGAGATGATCAATGGGGTGCGAGCTTCATCTATCAAGATGGAGTCACACTCGTCTACAATGGCAAAGTTGTGCCCCCTTTGAACATAATCGGCGAGGCTAAATTTCATGTTGTCGCGAAGGTAGTCGAAGCCGAATTCGTTGTTTGTTCCGTAAGTGATATCCGAGCCGTAGGACTCTTTTCTTTGGCGGTCATTGAGTTCGTGAACGATGATTCCAACACTCAAACCCAAAAACTTGTAAAGTCGACCCATCCACTCGGCATCTCGTTTTGCCAAGTAGTCGTTGACCGTAACCACGTGCACGCCTTTTCCGGTAAGCGCGTTCAAGTAGGTTGGCAGGGTCGCAACCAGAGTTTTACCCTCACCGGTGCGCATCTCCGAAATCGTTCCTCGGTGTAACGCCATGCCGCCGATAAGCTGAACGTCATAGTGGCGCATACCGAGTACGCGCCGACTCGCCTCGCGACAGACCGCAAACGCCTCAGGTAAAAGATCGTCCAAAGGACGTCCATTCGCGAGTTGGGCCTTAAACTCATCGGTCTTTGACTTCAATTGGGCGTCCGTCAAATTTTGAATGCTGGGCTCTAAACTATTAATTTGATCAACGATCGGAAGGAGACGTTTCACTTCGCGTTCGTTTTTGGTCCCAAACATTTTTCCAAGCAGTCGACTGATCATAGATGGGTAGTTTATCCAGAAACAATTTGAGGTGTCTATTTGAACTAGGGAGACGAAAGTGTGGGTCTCTCCCAATCCGCGACCTGCCTAAGCCCCTCGTACAAAACCACAGCAACCGCATTGGCCAAGTTCAGACTCCTAATCGGGCCAAACATGGGTACGGAAACGACCTGGCTATCAAACTGCTCTAAAACCGCGTCCTCTATGCCTGTGGTTTCTTTTCCAAAAACAAGCCAGTCACCTCTTTTGAGCTTCGTTTGATAGAGGTTCTTTTTCCCTTCCTTTTCGAAAAAGAAAACCCGGCTTGTGTCGGGAATCTGGCTCCACCAGCTTTCCCATGTGGGATGGTGCTTCCAAGTGAGATGTCGCCAGTAGTCTAAACCGGCGCGTTTGAGATTTTTGTCAGTGATTCGAAATCCTAATTTTCCGACCAAGTGCAGCTGGGCGTGCCCGCCAATGCACGTTCGACCGATGTTACCCGTATTCTGCGGAATGAGCGGTTCGATTAGCACGACATTAAAATAATGAGGAGGCAACCGTTCCTCGCTCACGAGCGGTCCCCCAATCAATCCAGAAACCGATAGACCTCTTGCCCCAGCTGGGTCAGGGCCAGTCGTCTTCCCTTATCCACAATAAGTCCCAAATTCATAAGCTCACGATAGAGGTCTAAGTTAATTGGAACAATGTCTCGCCCCGAAGAAGCCCCCAGCTTTCGAACATAAATTTTTTGTCTTTCGCTCAGCTGATCGGCCAAAGGAGTTTGGCTTAAAATTGTGGACTGCCAGTCGCCACCTTCAATACGAACCGCGGTCTTAGGAAGTTTTGACGGGTTGATAGAGTAAGTTTGCCCGCTCACTGGCCCGCGAGTGGTTTCCATCACCACATCCACTTTTAAAAAAAGACTTTTTTCAGGAGCTCTCGGATTAAACCCATAAAATGAGTCCAGGATTCGAAAAAAAATCTCCGGAGCTGAGATCGACAAGAGATCGCCTGAAATCCTGTCCCCTCCCTCACAAGAAAAGACAGGGTAGCCCACCTCGAGGCGATACACCGATCCCTGAGTTGAAGCCGTATCCACTTTTTCTACATACTCTTGAATTTTCTCGAAATGAACCCGACCTCTGGAGGTTGCTCCACAGGCAAAAAAATTTAACGACATAAATCCCCCACCACACCCCACTAAACCTGAAGACGTCATGTCCAATTGATCCGCTAGCCTAGGGCCTCGCGGTCGAGGCACCGTACATATCAGAAACCCTTTGTATTCGCAATGTATCGAGCACGAGAGTTTGACGATCTTCAGCCAAATGTGTCTAGTAGTGTTATGTCCAACGAAGCTATGACTTTTATGGGGACCCATTGGGTTGTTGTTGAAGGCAACTCCTTGACAATTGGTCTAAATGAAGAAGCGCTCGATGCTGTAGATGATATCGACTCCGTCATGCTGCCCTCTGAAGGAGAGGCGGTGGAAGCCGACGACGTGTGTGCCGAGCTCACCACCTCCGATGGACCCATCAATGTTTACACGCCAATTTCTGGAGCCATTGTTGAAGTCAACGGCGCTCTCAGCGACAATCCTGGACTGATCAAAGAAGACCCCTACGGCGAAGGTTGGTTGTTTCGCGTGGAGGCGTCTAACGATGAAGAGCTCGACGCCTTCGTTACAGGCTCTTAAGGCCTCGAGAGAATTCGAAAGTCTTCCTCTCGAATTCTTATCTCGTAAGTTCTCGAATAAGCGTCCCAGCGGAATAGACCTTATCCAAAGACTCCAACATCCCTCGCGAATCCACCGAAATTGCTCGGTTTCGAGTCTCATCGTAACTAAAACTACCCACGAGCGAATGGACGTTTCCGTCAAAAATCAGGCCCACAAGCTCTGCACGGCGATTGATGACCGGGCTTCCCGAGTTCCCACCAATAATGTCGTTTGTGGAGACAAAATTGAAGCGAACACGACCATCGAGTCGACTCTCTGAATTTCTCCAGCTATCGGGTAAACGATAGGGATCACGAGCTCCATTTGCTCGTTCGTGCTGAAATGCTCCCGCGATGTCGGTGAAATAGCGAACAGGTGTTCCGTTCGGCTCAACGTATCCCGCAACTTTTCCAAAAGATAAGCGGGGCGAAAAAGTAGCATCGGGATATTGGGAAGTACCTTGAAAAGCAAAAAGAATTCTCGAGAGCATTTCATTCCCAACAAGCGTTGGCGCTTCTACCTGCGATACGAACTGACTCCTTATCGATCGAGCGTGAACGTCAACGGACGCTGCCAACCTGATTAGAGGATCGTCAGATTTAAAAATGCCAACGGTGCCAACACCTGCAAGTCGTCTTCGTTCCGCCACATCCACCAGTCGGGTTCCGTTCATGACCTGCTCGGCTCGGGCCTGCGGGGACACGCCTCCCAACGCGGCTACAACTGCCGGATGTTGAGCGCCTAGTTCGGCTTGCAGGTAAGCTAAAGAGTCTGCGAGCTTGAATTTTTCCAACTCAATGTAAACAGGGGCCGTTGAGAGAAGGTCGGCCATCAACTGTGCTCTTACGGATGCCCTAAATTCGGGGAGTTTATCTGCCTCATTCAAAGTATCTTCGGCGGCCATCCGAACCAAAGTACGCGCTATTCGGAACAATCGAGACTGAAACCCTATACCGGTCTCAAGAAACGAATACTCTTTCAGCAAAGCAGCGTTGGCTCGATGTGCCTGCGCAAGGGTATCCCAAGCCGCAAGATCGGCCGCCAAATCGGCTCGATTTCGAGCACCGTTTTGAAGCGTAACTTCAGCCGTTCGCTTTGCAGAAAGAATTGCCGGGGTATTAACCAATCCTGAAAGTTGTCCCCTCCGCACCTTCAGTGAATTCTGTATTCCAAAAAATTCATCTTTCGCCTGGCGGGTCTGCTCAGCACCAAGTGCACTGTAGCGTGCTAAGGCACTTTCACGTCGACTCAATTGTGCGATGGTAAACGGCAACTGGTGATCTCGTTGAAACTCGAGACCCGCCACAGTCAGCATGCGCTCCGTTCGTCCGGGATTACCTGAGACAAAAACGAGCTCGTTTTCGCTCGCACCGACTCTGGACCACTTGAGGTGATCAGGAGTCCTTGCAGGCCTGTCGTTCTCGTAAACCCGCAATAAGGTCATATCCAAATTATACCGTGGGAACTCAAAATTATCTGGGTCCCCGCCAAAAAATGCGATGTCAAACTCAGGCGCAAAAACGACTCTGACGTCAGTATACTTTTTATACTGATAGAGGTGATATAGCCCTCCTTTGTAGAGGGCGACAACGTCACTTCGGAGACCCGTTTGAGTGAGACTTTCGCCTTCAATCTGTGCGATCTTAGCTCGCCTGGCAGCCAGCGCTTGGGAGGGGTTCATGGTAGAGGTGACAACGGAATTCACTTGGCTCGTGACATCGGTAATGGCGACCAATTGATTTATTTCCAAATCGGGTGTGCGAATTTCCTCTGAGTACGAGCGGGCCAGATAACCGTTTCGGTAGATGTCCCGAGTGGAGCTTGAGATTTTTTGAAGCGAATCAGCCGCAACATGGTGGTTTGTGAGCACCAACCCATCTCGAGAAACAAAGGACCCCGAGCCCCCCGAGCCGATGCGTACCGACGATCGCATAACCCGTTTTACCCAGCGATCCGATGGTGAAAACCCGTATCGAGCTCGAATTTGAGTTTTGGGGAGATTGTCAAAGGTCCACATCCCCTCATCAGCTCGCACAACACAGACCTGACCTACCACAGTTACGATCGCAGTAAGGGCTGAGGACAAAAACAGAACTGGAAACGTCCGCTGACCACGGATCATATTGCCTCCCAATTTAAAGATCTTCTAGGTGCCAACGACAAAACGGTCACACTGACTATCAAAGTCTACAAGCTCTGACCAGGATTTGTTTTGGAGTGGCGCTAACTAGGAAAGAACTTCCACAAATTCAGCAAGAACAGTGATTTGATCATCTTGGTAAGAGTCCAAAACAATGGGCTGAAAATCAGGGTTCAGTGATTCCAGCCTAATGACCACATGGGCTCGGCTCTCCTGGGCCCCAACCTCGGTCAACCGTCGGTATCTTTTAAGTAGAAGTGTCGAGCTGCTCTCGGAATCGCGCAAACCTCGCACGCGAACCAAAAGAATTTTACCCTGGCGACTGCCCCCTCCATAAACTCGAAACAACACGAGAGAATTATGGGGAACATCAGGTTCCATGGAGCGGCCTGAAATGCGAGTGGCAAAAAGGTCCCCAAGTCGACCCTTTCGATCGACCTCGACCCAGCCTTCAACTTGATCCGTGTTGAGCTGTTCAGAACCTAAAGCGCCGGCCAAAACCTCGATTCGAAAGACCGCAACATATCGACCTCCAGATGGTGGCTCTATACCTTTTACAAAACGAGGACTGTGGGCAAGTCCGGATGTGGCCGGTATTTCACGGGGAATGAGGTCACGCACCGTTACCCCAAGAGCCTCAGCATAACGCGACAAGGTGGTAACTTGAACCGGTCTATTTCCAAGTTCCAGTCGATGAATGACCGAGGAGCTCAGCCCCTTTGAAAGTTTCGACATACGATCAATGGAAAGCCCCTGACGTTCACGCAATTTCCGGCAGTGCTCCCCCAGCGCCTGCAAAAATGCAGGATCTTGGTGTCTCTTCACTGCGGGCACTTTGCGCTTCCGACTGGCCATCTTGACCAGCTTAGAGGGCTGAAATCATTTTCTATTCTTTATAAAGAACATAAGTTACTTATAAGGAATAGAAACTAAAAACCAACATAGACCCAGCCTTCTGATCGTCGATGACAGTCCCGATTGGCGTGAGTTGCTGGCAGAACACTTTGAAAATCAGGGTTTTAGCGCAAAGGTTGCGTCCTCTTGCGAAGAAGCGAAAGCGCTTATTCTGCGAGAGAGCCCCAGTTTTGTTTGTTTAATTACGGATTTCTCTATGGAAAATGGGACGGGCGCAGACTTGGCTCGCTGGATCCGAGAAAGGCCCACTAAAATATTGATTATTCTCCATTCCAGCTCGACCGAAACGCCATTTGCAGAAAAAATTGATAAAAGTCTATTCGACCGAATCGTGCAAAAGTCTTCTCGCTTGAACGCCATCGAAAGTGCCGTGGCAGATCTTCTCGGCAGACCAGTATAGCTCTTAGTTTCCGCCGCCCGCGGTAAGGACGACAGATTCCTCGTCATCTCCTTGCGACGCGAGACTAAATTCCTTCATTTCCTTTCCGTCAAATCGATACAGCTTTTGAGCACCGTCCATTGCCGTAACAAGGCTCACGGGCCTCCCCCACATGAATTGAACGTTCTTGAGTGTCTCGGTCATATAGTCGGGCTGCATGTCGATACCTTCGTAAACATGCTGAAGCAACAGCTCGCCGCGATTTTCGAAATTTCCATCCACGACTTCGATAATGGGTTGACCCCAATTCGCAAGCTGGAAGATGAGCTGCTTTTTGACCTTTTGAAAGTCGCGAGTGTCGATCTCATACTTACCCGAGGCCTTGTTGAATTTATAAACAAAAAACTTGTTTCTAACACAAAAATCCTCGGTCAAAAATTCATCAATAAACGTCACGTCGTTGTAGTCTCTTCTCACTTCAAATATTTTTTGTCGTCCTAGCCCCAGTTTTTTATCCCACATTCGGCGGGCCTCGTAGTTGTCACACTCGTTCCAGTCTTTTCCGAACTGTCCTCTATTCCAACGTTCTTCGATGTCGTGAAAAAGCTCAAAACCGACTTTGTAGGGATTAAACCGCGTGGGGGACATGGCCAGCGTTCCGCTGTGGTGCTCCGCACAGGTCACAAGCTCGCTATCGTGAAGCATCTTTTGAGTCATGATCGTAAAGTGCCAGTAAGAGGCCCAGCCCTCGTTCATGATCTTGGTCATCCCTTGGGGCATAAAGTAATAGGCCTCATCTCGAATGATGGCCAATACGTCTTGCTGCCAGGGTGCGAGGTGGCCATGCTGAAGTAAAAATAACAGGACATCTCTCTGAGGCCTTGAGGGAAATTTCGAGTCCTTCTCCGCTTGCGCTTTAAGCCTAGCCCTCTGTGCTTCGACAAACTCAGGCGGATTAATGAACTTGTCCATATAAGAATTGTCCGACTTCAATAGGGGCACCTCTCGACCGGATGCCAGTCCCTCCTCGTGGGGGGGGCGAACGAGAGCCTTGATATAGGACCCATGGCGATCAATGAGGTTCTCAACACTTAAACAACGATCAATAAAATTCTCGACCGTATCCTGACCGAAGCGGTCCATGTACCTCTGAACACGAGTCGCATTGTTGGCCATCGTGTCCATCATTTTTCGATTGGTGGGTTCGAACCATTTATTCGTCTTGAAAAAATCGCAGTGCCCATAGACATGGGCCATCACCATCTTTTGGTCGACAAAAAGGTTGCCCTCCATCAAGTAGGCATAACAGGGGTTCGTGTTGATCACGAGTTCGTAGATTTTGGACAACCCATACTCGTAGGTTTTGGAGAGTCTCTCGTAGTCCATTCCCCATCTCCAGTGGGGATATCGCACCGGGAAGCCTCCAAAGGCTGCAATCTGATTCATTTCATCGTAGGTCACCAGTTCAAAGATCGTTTCGAAAAAATCCAACCCATAGCTTTCGGCTACCTTTTCGATCTGCTGACGGGCCTTTTCCAGCTCGGGAGTCAGATTTGCCATCAACTGCCCTTTCCTAGAAAAGTCTTAATCGAATCCATAATCTTGTCGCGATTTTCGATTTTGCTTGTGATGAGCCGCTCGTCTTGCCCTAAGTCTCGCTCCAAATCCTTCAAAAATTGGCCACTGCCGTACCGGCTTTCCACTTGTCCGTAACAAAACACATTGGATTTCCCGAGTAGGTCGTCTTTAAGGAGTTTCATACACAGTCGGGTATCCTCAGAGCTCCAGTTATCACCGTCACTAAAGTGAAACGGGTAAATGTTCCAGTCATTAACCGGATACTCCTCATCAATTATTTTTTTACAAAGATTATAAACAGAACTGATGAGCGTTCCGCCAGATTCGGACGTGGAAAAGAACGTCTTTTCATCCACCTCTCGAGCCGCCGCATCGTGAATCAAAAACCTTGTCTGTAGTCCCTTGTAGTGCTTTTTTAGCCAAGTGTTGATCCAAAAACTTTCAAGGCGAACAATTTCTTTTTGTTCGTCCCCCATGGAACCCGAAACATCCATCATGTAAATCACGACCGCATTCGCTTGCGGCTGCACGACAGGGCGAAAACTTCGGTATCGTAAATCCTTTCGAATCGGAATGATTCGCGGATCCTTAGAGTTGTAGGTGCCAGAGGAAATGGTTCTCTTAAGCGCCTCTTTGTAGGAGGACTTAAAGTGCCGAAGACTTTCAGGCCCAACGGGGGCTAGTCCTGAATATTTATTTTTGACGACTTCGACGTTCTTGTTTCCTTTAGGTTGAATTTTAGGAAGCCCGAGCTCTTCCCCCATAATCTCGGCCAACTCATCCAGAGAGACCTCGACCTCAATTTCGTGTTCGCCAGGCTGATTGCCGGCTTCGCCACCCGAATCGGGGTCGCCCGCAAGTCCGTCGCCAGGAGAACCTTCGCCCTGACCTATTCCACCGCTCTGTTTTGGGCCGTACTTAAATCGCGGGATATCCACGTGCGGGATCGGAACTTTGACAAAGTCCTTATCCCGCTTGCCGATCATTTCCTCGTGAGTGACGTATTTTCGGAAGTTTTCTTTTATTCTTCCGCGAACAATATCTCGAAATCTTCCGTGGTCCTGACGTATGTCCATGCCGAGTTTAAATTACTTCCTATTGCTGTTTTTTAACATCACCTCTGGCAAAAATGCTCGCGACGTACTGCAGGACATTCGTGGAACAAATCTCGCAGTAGCCGTAATCCTTGATCAACCGCGTTTTCACGATGTCAATTTTTTCCTGAGTCGATTTGTCGATAACCGAAGTTACAAGCGAAGCTAGCTTGATGCTGTCTTTTTGGTCTTCAAAAAGCTTTAGCTCAAGCGCCTTGTAAAGCCTCTCGTCGGTCTTGTAGTCAAATCGCTTTCCTTCAAGAGCCAGGGCTCCGATCCGATTCATCACGAGCTTTCTAAAGTCGTCCTTTTGAATGTCCGAAATTTCAATCTTCTCTTCGATGGCTCTCATCAACCTCTCGTCAGGTTCCTCGTCCTGGCCGGTAAAGGGGTTTTTAACTTTTTCCTTTTGTGTGTAAGCTTTGACGTTATCGATGTAGTTACCGCATAGACGTCCTAGCGCATTGTCGTCCGCGCTAATGGCCCGCTGAACCTCAGACTTCACAATGTCTTCGTATTCCTTTTTAGTAACGCTCAACAGCTCGCGGAACAGAGCCTTCTTCTCCTCACTGTTGATCAACGAATGGTGCTTGAGTCCACCTTCGAGTTCATTCAGAACCATAAACGGATTTACACAACCCACAACACCGTGCTTGTTGTTCACCAAAGCATTTGAAAGTTTGTCTTGAACATATCGTGGAGAAATCCCGTCCAGACCTTCACGGGCAGCCTCTTTACGGAGCTCCTTAACGTTGTCCTCCGTAAATCCGGGCAAGAGCTTTCCGTCGTAGAGCTTTAGCTTTTGAATGCGCGTCAAATTCGCTTTTTTGGGCGCCTCAAGCCGAGTGAGTATGGCCCACATTGCCGCCATCTCAATCGTATGAGGAGCAATGTGAACGCCTCGAATTCGATTTTCATTGAAATCTTTTACGTAGATTTTGATCTCGTCTCGAAGCTTCGTGATGTAGGGGATGTCAATTTTTACGGTCCGGTCGCGCAAGGCTTCCATAAACTCGTTGTTCTGGAGTTTTCTGTACTCAGGCTCGTTGGTGTGGCCAATGATAACTTCATCAATGTGAGTTTGAGCAAACTTTTTTGGTTTGATTCGGTGCTCTTGTGATGCACCCAAAAGATCATATAAAAACGCCACGTCGAGTTTAAGAACCTCGACAAACTCAATCATTCCACGGTTTGCAATGTTGAATTCACCGTCAAAATTGAATGCACGTGGATCGGAGTCCGAACCATATTCGGCAATCTTTCGGTAGTTGATATCGCCTGTAAGCTCCGTGCTGTCCTGGTTTTTTTCATCCTTAGGCTGAAAGGTGCCAATTCCAATTCGGTCGGCCTCGGAAAGGATCAACCTCTTCACCTTGACATGGGATAAACACTTATTGAGATCGCCCTTGTACCGCTCCAAAAGGCCTCTCATGATAAATCGACTTGCGGGGCTTAACTCGCCCTCGATTCGAATTCTAAAATCGCCTTTTATTCCGCGATTGAGTTCCTCAACAAATTTTTCGCGAATTTCCGTCGGGATTAACAGCAATGGCTCTTCGTGCATCGGACTTGGGAACACCGTGATACCGGGTCCCAACAAGCCGTGTGGATTGGCCGGGTCGTCGGTCCATTCAAAAGTATACAGTGCACCTTCCTCGGTTCTGGAATAACGTTCAAGACCACGCTTAAAGAGCCTGGCAATCGTCGACTTTGCGCTGCCCACCGGTCCATGAAGTAAAATCACTCGCTTTTCGGTGCCGTAGCCTTGGGCTGCTGACCTAATGACGTTGACCAGCTTCATTAGCGGAATGTCCGCACCGTAAACCGCGTCTCTCCCACCATTATTTTCGTCGTCGAAAAATTTGTAGTGGGTGATCTTCTTTTTGAACTCCTCGTATTCGGATGTCCCTGCTTCGAGGACCATGTCGTAAAGGCGCTGAAACGCGTTTCGCGTGATTCGGGGGTTTTGCTTTACCGTGTTGACATACTCCCAAAAACCGCCGCTCCAACTGAACTCGCGATAACGGTGTTGCGATTGCAGCTGAGTGAGAAGATTTTTGAAATCATGCTCCGAGTTCTCTGTTGCCATAAATGCGCGCCTCCCAATTGTAATTATGCACGAAGCAGCGTTTTCGCGATGTTAAATTGCGAGTGTCATCATCCCGCGTCGTTGCGAAACGAAGGCGGCCTTTTTAACTCAAACATCGCGGGATTGATCTGGACGTTAGGCTGGAATGCTCGAAGGTCCAATGAGATTTGGTAATGACTCACAATCACCTGCACTTTTCGACGAGCTTGTGCCCGCTCTTCCCAAATCACTTGCGATCCCAAAGGACCCCGGCAGGTGCGCAATTGCCCTTTTGTTTCTCTTTCGCATTTCCATCCGTCCTCAACTTGGACCTCTTCGAACAACGCTAAAAAGAGAATTTTGGGTGAAATACGGACATTCAGAACCTCCTCAAGAAGCCCCTCACGGTTCTGGGAAAACTTGTAACGCTTTTCCGAATTGAGAATGTAGGACCCGCCGGCCTCATTCATGGCCACAGATGCCAAATGGACGCCGAGAGATGAAATCGCATCAATTCGAAGTCGCACTGGCCTTTCGGCCAGTATTTGCAGCTCCGTGACCAGTGTTTTTTTATTTAACAAATCTCGTATAGCGGTTTGTGCTCTCCAACTGCCGCTTTTATATTGCTGAAACTTTACGTTTGGAGTTGTGCAGGAACAGAGGGTCGCAAAAATGAGACCGCTAGCGAGAGCCCGCTGAAGCCGGGATACGAGTCCCTGGTGCCGGAGATACAGGCGGCACACTCGCGATGGAGTCAATTTTGGCTCGAAGTTTGTCTCGATTTCCATCATCCTTTTCCGATGCAAAAGCCCGCTCATACATTTGCCGCGCCTGTTGAGGCGCCTGCACCTGATAGTAGGCATCGCCCAAGTGTTCGGCAATGATGCTTTCATCTGGTTTTTGCCGATGAGCTAGCTCCAAAGTTTTTACTGCTTCAGAATAGCGTCCCAAACGATAAAGCACCCAACCGTACGTGTCCATAATGTACGGATCACCGGGCTTCAGACCCATCGCCTTTTCGGCCATCGTGAGGGCGTTATCGAGATCTCGGCCCGATTCGGCAAACGAGTAAGCCAGGTAATTGAGTGCCTGGGCGTGATCGGGATTGATTTCAATCACGGTTTGCATGCAGGTCACCATCGAAGCCTTGTCGCCCACTTTGTCTTGAATTGAACCCAGGAAAAACCAAAGTTGATCACTCTTGGGAAATTTCTGCACAGCCGTTTTGAGCATGTTCAAAGCCACATCGTATTTTTTTTGATCGTCAAGTAAAGAGGCCCAAAGAGCATAAAACTGTGGCACATCAGGACGATTCTTAGCACCTGCCTCGATGACCTCGAGTGCCTTATCGTATTCGTCTCTTAACTTGTAAAGATAAGCCGTATGAAGAACTGCTTCCTCGTAAAATGAACTGGTGATGGGTAGTCTTGAGAATTGCTCGATTGCCGAAGAGTAATCTCTCATTTCCTCATAAACCGCGCCTAAATAAAATCTGATTTTGTCCGCTTCGGGTGCAAGCGCAATCACATCTTTGAGCCGCTCCACCGCGCGCGCGTACTCCTTTTTTTCGATCAGGATCAGCGCCATTTTCACTTTGGCATTGAGATTCTGAGGGTCTTTAATCGAGACAATTTCGTATTGGTTATAGGCCTCGTCAAAATCCTCAGCTTCCAAAAACATTTTGGCCAAGACTTCTGCAATTCGCTCGTGAGGACCAAAACGATCTTGAAAGGACTCATAGAGCTTTTTCGCTTTATCAGCCTGACCTGATTTATCTAGGATTCCTCCCAATGCGATAACTCCATCCACAAAGTCGGGCTTTAGCGAAAGTGCCGTTTCAAATGATCCCTTGGCTAAAGCGAGCTGCTTTGTTTCGATTTGAATGCGCCCAATGTAATAGTGAGCCAAGTGAGGGGACGTATTGCTTTTGAGAGCCGCTACTTTTTTGAACGTTTGAATGGCATCTTCATACTGATTTTCCTCGGCCTGCAGCGCTCCCAGGTAAAGATAGGCCTCCGTGTTTTGGGGATCTCGCTCGACCACAGCCTTATATTGGGTCTTGGCTGGCTCATAGAGCTTCATCGACGAATACAATCCACCCAAAAGAAAGCGCGCTTCGAAGTGATTCGCATCCAACGCTACGGCCTGTTCCGCATGTTTTACAGCTTCTGAAAGAAGTCCCTTTTTGACGTACTCCGAGCCAAGTTTGACATGAACAAGGGAGGAGTTGGGATCGTAGAGTAAAGTGAGTTTGTATTCCTCGATCGCACGCTGAACTTCGCCCTCCAGAGAATAAGCTTCCGCCAACGCAAAGTGGTAGTCGCTCTGAGACTGAATGTGAGCCGAATCGATGACGGTGCTCTCAGTACCTTCAGGTTGAGGGGGACTCATCGACGCCGGAGCGCGATTTCCATCGGAAAAGTAAAGTTCACCTGCTGTGGGTTTCCAGACACCGTCTGCCTTACGACTTGGAGCAGAGCTACAACCCAAAGCTGTGAAGAGACTGGTCGATATCAAAAACAAGATAGACCAAGATTGTAGATGCAATCGAAATCCCTCTGCTGACACCAAGATCAGCCTCAGAGTGGATTTCGGTCGGAGTGGATCATTTCTAAACGACGCCCTTGACTTACTAGACTTGACCTTACCGTTTAATCGAGGCGCTTACTCGACTGCCTGAATTTGACCGATGTCATCTCCCCCAAATTCAATTCGGTTGGAAGAGTCCAATACGTTCGGGATGGAGCCTCCTGAAGAGTCGTCGATGCCGTTGGAACCTCGTGACCAAACCACCTTCAAAATCGGTTGCCCATATCGATTGCGAACAACTTTCTGTAAAAACGGGCGTCCCCAAGAGTCGACCTGCTCGATGGACTTGCTTGATGAAGCGGGCGACCTTTCAGGTAACTGAGGCTCCCCAGACGCTGGGGAAACACGCTCCATGATTTGTCTGGCCTGGACCTGGGTCTGTAGAACCTGAGCCTGGTGAATTTCTCCGTGGACTATGGCCCAAGCGGTCAGGAACACCACAAACAGGCCCCCAAACGAGCTTAAGATGTCAATCGACTTAAGCTCCTGTTTTTCTTTGGAAAACATTACACTCACCCTTCGTGGACCACTTTCTGGTCTTTCGGCGAGTTGTGGGAAAATCTTAAGGGGCCGATTGTGAGGTCATAATGCGGCGCAAATGAGCTGTGGGTGATGGCGTCAAACTTAATAGGTTCGCTCCTTTGTGGAGATCAGGACAGGAGATAGGAGCCCGCTTGACAATCTGTGGCACCGCCGCCTATTTTGCGCCTGCAGTCAGGGGTGTCAAAACCCAGATATTGTCTGGATTTGAGATGTTAACGGACAGGGGGAAAATGTGGATATCCATACCAATCAAGTTCGAACAGGCACGACTCCAAAAGTGATCAAGCGCTACCAGAACCGTAAGCTCTACGACACTCAGCAAAGTTGTTACGTAACGTTGGACGATATCGCAAAGATGATTCGCGCAAATGAAGAAGTCACAATTGTCGACAACAAGACAAAGCGTGACATCACAGCCTCCACTTTGGCTCAGATTATTTTTGAGGCTGAGAAGAAAGCTTCAGAATATGCACCGCTTTCTGTTTTGCGAGACATCATTCAGTACACGAACGGTAGCATGTCGAGCTACTTGGCAAAATTAGGCGTGTTCAAAATGGAGCAGCGACGTGAAGAACGCCCTGTCGTTGAGGCTCATCGTTTGTATGATGACGTCAAGACATCCTTGGATACTCGAATAGCTCAAGCTGCAGAAAAACCTCTGCCCGAGAGCTCGGTCCGCAATAATCTCGACACCCCTGAACTCCCAAACGCCAATCGTAGTTTGAATAATTAACGAAAAGAACGCCAAGGCAGGAACACCTTCTTTCCTGCCTTGATCTCAATAACCCTCGGGCCCGAAAGCTCGCCCGTGGGCTGACCTTGCAAATCTAATGCATCAATTTCAACGGTGTAAGTTCCTGGGCTGAGGTTTAATCTCGCGATTTGGAAAGTTTGAGGAAGACTATTCCATTGGCGCAAATCTGCCACGTCAGCAGCATTAAGCCCAAACCAAACCAATTGGCCCAACAACTCATTTTTTTGTCGTATCTGGTCAGCAACAACAGCCTTTGTAACAACTCCCGCAACTCGTTTGGCTATTAAACCCGCATAAGCGTCATCAAGGGTCTTGATTGAAACTGCCTCACTATTAAACACCAATTCGCTTAACGCTTTTCGTTCCAGTCCCTCGACGCGCAGTCTTGCAAATCGTCCAACTGCCGGTCTGGGGTAGAGCTTCGGTACTCGAGGAAATTCAGGGTTAGGCAGCTTTAGTGGTCCTTGCCCCTGAAGATAGATCAAAACCAACTCGCCGGTGTTCTTGTCGTCCCACTCCTTAGGAACTTCAGCATCCGGAAATGTACGACGCCATTTCGCATTGGCATCTGAGCGACCGGCTTTTCTTGACGCCCAGATCAGCCGCGGTTTGAGATCAGGAATTTCTGAATTGAGTTTGTAGGTTTCCTCGTAATCGATGTAGGCCGAATCCCAATTGCGATCGGCCTCATAAAGGATTGCCGACATGTATCTTGCAAACGGATTCTGCTCATAATCTCGCTTGGCTTCGAATTTATACTTATAAAGTTTCTGGTTGAGTCTGCGAGCTTCTACTAAAGCTCCATCAAGATCTCCAAGAGCGGCATAATTGATGGCCATCATGGCGTTGATGAGAACCTTCTCAAAGTCCTCGCCCTTGTATTGCATCAACCGTTCTGAAACAACCAAAGAGCCCGCAATTCGCGAAAGCGAGTGATAGTCTTGAATCTCTGCAAGTTTATTGGCTCGCTCAAAAGTTTGGTTGCTGTCTTTATACAGACCCGCCACTTGTTGAGCTGTTCCCAACTCAAGCAAGTAAACAAGCTGATCGTCACCCTCAATAGACGCTGGTTCGATGAGCGAATCCACGGCCTGTTGTGCTTGGCCTGATCGAAGCAAGCCAAATGCGGAATCAGCCTTTCGGCTTGCAGTTGCGCACCCATATAAGCCGTGCGCAAGGCAAACTAGGACAAGCCATGCTCTTATGTTCACATGCCTATGCTTCGCTTTTTGTACTTCTTTCGAATTTGTTTGTTGTCGGTCCATTCCATTAGCCCTGTCTTGAGATTGGTCGCGATCAAAGTGAGTTTGTAATAGACGGTTTTATCTTTCCCGACCTCTTGAACGATGGAATCAAGCCTTCCATTCATCACGTAGTCGGCTCCGATTTGATCACCGGGGCCCTTCTTGGTGTCCTTGTTTACCATGCCGGAGTTCTGATAGTTGTACTCTTCCGAAATGTCCTCGCGAGCCTCCTTATCTACAAATTGAGCCTTGCCTCGCTTCATGAGCTCAACCTTGACCATGTCCATAATGCTTTGGGTGTCGATGTGTTCAGAGGTCTTGTTTTGAAGCTTCGTGACCATGACAATCGGTGGTTTTTTAGCCGACGCAATCAGGGGGTGCCCCATGAGGCTATCTGCTAGCTCCTTAACCGAGCGCTGCATGTCTGTTTCAGACCATTGGTCGTTAAGCAAATTATCCGACTCGACATTTTCGTCATAGTCGCCCTTCACAAAGGCCTTTGGACCACAGCCTGATAGGGAAAAGAGAAATAGGCTCATCAAAATCGAAGCGAACGGGGCGTTGAGTCGACGAATATCAGGCTTAAAATTTAACATAACAAACCTCCACCGACGTAATTTCAGCCATTAACGGCTTGAAATCAACGCCTGTGAGGGTGGAAACCCGTGGGCATTAAGAAACGCGTCAAAATTTCAGGCTTCAGGGGTCAGGGACCACTTTAAAACTCTTGGACCACTCCGGAATTTTTCGCATCTGCGGGTCGGGATTGTTCCCCGTTGGTCCCTACACTACCACCTAGGATACGGATCCGACCACTAAAGCCATCGGAATAGCGATGCCAATACTCAATCGACTCCTCAGGAAATTTCCAACAGTAGTAGCCGTCACCTGAATCAAAATCTGCAAGCCACAGTCCTTTAGGATGTGCGCCTAACTTTTCCATTTTCTGCTGCCATTCATGAACAATGTCGTTGACCTGATCCTCAAGAGTGTTAACCGCATCGGCATTTTTGCCCTGTATGGCGTCCATCCTTTGGATCATTTGCTGAACGCGAGCTGCGTATTGTTTTGTAATCCGAAGCACCACGGGAAGAATCTCCTGGGCTTCTTCTAAACTGTAAATTCGTCGTCGACTCAACTGTACTAAATTTGTCATCCCCACTTTTCCCCCAAACTCTTATGGATCAAACGGCTCTGAACTATCAACATCTTTATAGACACCGAGAAGAGATGATGCAGTTCGTGGATTGTAATCATTATAGGACCCGGGATGAATAACTAGCTCTTGGTCCAATTATAGGGTGCTCTCAAGCCACACTTTGTGTCTATTTCAGGGTAGATAAAATGCGCTTCTCGCGCCGCTAGTTTTTAGTTCTGGAGCGTCTGAACTGCTGAACTTGACCTCCAAAAAACAACACGATGACCATTAAAATGGCGATGGCCAACAAATAGCGAAGGTAGTCGCCAAAGGTGAGCGGAGTTGCGGCTTCGGTGGTATCTGCCCCGGCCGGAGGGGGTAACGGAATCCCCGCCGCTCTTTTTGCAGCCAGATCGATGGCCTCATCTGACGCAGGAACTCGCCCCGATCGGAGCTTCGTCTGATCATTGAGATCGGTCTGTTGGTTTAAGGGTACGAGTCTAGCTCTTCCGCCATCGACGAAGTCCCCACTGGTTCGAACTCCCGAAGGGGGACCCTCCCCCAGCAGCGAACGGCGCCCCCGCGTACCTTCGTTTTCAGCGAGAGGCACAAATCGACTTCGACCACCCCGTTCCTCTATAGGGCCGCTGTTGGAATCGCGACCTGCCGCGGAGGAGGCACTAACGGGGGATGCCGAGGACTGAGGAAGCTGTTCAGATAAACCCTGGGAAGGAGTGCTCTGCTGGTTTGACTGCCTCGCACTTCGATTACCCGATCCATTCCCGAAATCACTCCCGTCGTCCTCGTCGTTCGAATCGCTGGAATCGGAGCTCGAACCCCCTCCCGATCCAGAGCCACTTGATCCCGAAGATCCATTTCCAAAGCTCCCTCCAGAGGAGGTCCCTGTCGCAACGGTCGAGCTACCTGACATCGGCCCACCTTGAAAGGCCTGCAGACTACACGAATCTTCGTTCCCGGGAAGTGCGCCAGCCTCGATCAAACACTCAAAATAGGCAAAGTAACCACCTAAAAATGTTTGGAAGGCTCGACTATAAACCGCAAACCCCAGGACCACGCTGGCCACGATCGCCAAGACGAGCAAGTACTCAATCGCCGCTTGCCCCGCCTGATCACACGCCCTTATCCTGAGCTTCGTGAAGTCTGTCTTTCTGAATCTTAAAGAGCTATGGCTCATCACCGTCATCATCGGCTTTTTGTCGCTTGAAATTGAGATTGGAGGCGCGACCATAGTACTGAATTTCGCACGCGCCGGAGATGTAGACGAGCAGCTTTTGGAGTCCTACAAGGCCGAGGAAAAGGCCGCATCCAACAGAGCCGCCGGATCTGATCAAAGCAACGGGGCATCGAAAAAAACGACTCAAGCTATAGGTCCCGCAGTGAAGGCTGCAAAAAACCGTGCCAAAGCGGCGTGGGAAAAACGGGACTATAAACAGGTTTTAATTTTACTCAAGCCTTTCGTTGATCCGCCGGATAAAGAGGTCTTACGACTACTTGCTCATGCAGCGGAGAAGGAAAATGACCATGGCGAGCGCGTTCGCTTTCTGGAAGTTTTGACCAGGACTTGGCCCTCTTCGCTTGAAGATCGACTGGCACTGGGATCCGCTCTTCGCGACTCTGGAAAATTCGATGCCGCCATTGAACAATTCCGATTTGTCTTACAGAGCAAACCCCAGAGCAAGCAAGCCTACGAGGGTCTTTTAGGCGTTTTCGAAAGACAAAAAAATCGATACGAAGCTCAGGCCGTGCTATCAGACATGGCGAAGAGATTTGGGCGAGACCCAGATGTATTTAAACACTCATGTCGTCTTCAGTACGTAGAGGGTCTTTTTGCGGAGGCACTTAAATCTTGTAGTCGAGCCATCGAACTCGATTTTAAAACTGCAGAAAATCACGTTTATTTAGGACTTGTTCATCTTGCACGGGACAACTCAAAACAAGCCGAAAAGATCTTATTTGCGACCGCGAAACGGTTTCCCAAAAGCCAACTGGCCGCAGACGCCGCGGGAGAACTGGCTGAGAAACAAAAACTGTACGAAAAGGCTAAATCAATTTACAGCTCGTGCCTTAAGTCCAATGCGGAGTCGCAATCGTGTTGGATGGGATTATCCCGAGTCAGCTTTGAGCTGCGCGACTACCAATCCGCAAATGATGGCTACAAGACGATTTGTAAGTGGGACCAGACTATTCGTGGAGAGATTTTCAAAAGAGCGTCGCTCGCTCGACTTGCGGGTTCCCAAGAGTGGTCACAAAAACTGCGCACCACTGCCGAGCGCTGCGGTCAAAGGTAACTAGGTTCTATTTCGATTGAGCACCTGTATTCGCTTTGCAAAAGTCTTCAGGATTGCCGCCATAACGGAGGGTTTCTTGTGAATAATTTGGCCGAAGGTTGCAAGTTGAACTTCGATCAAGTCGGTGTCTTCTTCGGCGACCACTGTGGCCGACCTCAGAGAGTCATTAAAATAAGCCATTTCGCCCACAAATTCACCGGCCGATACATCGCCCACATGAATCGCCTTTTCGCCAACACCGACCGTGACCCTTAAGCGGCCTTTTTTCACAATGTATACATGCGTTGCAGGGTCGCCCTCTTTACACAACACTTCTCCTGCCTTCAGTAAAAATGCTCGCATCTCGTTGGGGTGAGATCGGTTCAGACGATCGATGGCTTGGCCGATGCTCGCGGTGAGTCGTTCTTTAATGGGGCCTGCGGGGATGACTTGCAGGACTTGAGCTTTTACCAGTTCTTGAAGAGGTTGTGGCAAGGGAATGCTCGTAAGCAGAATGATTTGATGCTTGTGAGCCTTAAGCCTTTCCTGAACACTTTCAATGACCTGTTGATAAGATCGACCCGTGAGTTCAGTGTCCAAGATGAGCAAGTCTGCAGGGTCTGCTTCAAACTTCAAAAGTGCGTCGTGGCCATTTTGTGCCTCATAAACAGCTAAGTCTTTAAACTGAGTTCGTATAAAGTCAGCCACCTGTCTTCGGGTTTCTGAGGACGAGAGCGCAACGAGAAATCGAATACTGTTCAAATTTTCCATCTTCTCATTTTGTATTTAGGAACAGTATATGATCAACAATCATTTATTCCNNCCCGAATTTAGGAAAAGAGATCTTGAATCCAAGGAGAGGATGTTGGTGTTGTATAAAACGAGACCTCCCCTTCGGATTGAGCAAAGTCCTTCTTTAAACGCTCCAGAGCCATTTGCGAGACACTGGACTTTCCAGTGGCGAAGACAATCGCCTTTGTACCAGTCTGCCTTTGAGAACGAATGTCGACAAGTTTGAGTTGCCAAGCTTCCATTCTGTGGGCAATCGAGATCGCCTGAGGTAGGGACGGGGTCTCAACGATCAGCAGGCTCTCCTCAAGCCCGGTCCGCGCGAGAGAATAGTAGGCGTCCAAAACATTTTGAGAAACGGCCTCGACCATGACCCAGTGAAGAGTTCCCCAAGCCTCCTGGTCAAAAGTGTCACTGAGGCGCTTCAATAAAGTCCGATCACCTTTCGCCAAGACAACCAACTTACCCATTGGCATCAGCGCAGCTTCAAGAAGTTGAACCCCTTCCAAATAATTTTCGCCCAACCAACGATATCCACCCGAGACTAAGTCAAACTCGACAACGATAAGCGAGTCTTTCAAGATTTTTTCTTCAGGAATTTGTTTCATGATTTGTGATTTAAAATATACGACTGCAAAGCGCGATCGTCCAAACTTTTTTCACGGCGACAATTGATCGACAGGCCGCTGACTACGAAGGCGTTTGATGAGCAAAAGTTGCTCAGAGTCTCGGATTGGTTCGAGCATCCAAACCCTTGAGAACTCAGCGCATTCTCATCTTGAGACAATTTCGTTTACGCGTAATTTTGTTTTGAGAAAAGAAGCTTGAATTCTTGTTGATTTTAACAATTCTTGTTAATCTGTTCTCAGGTTCTTCAGCAGTACGTTGAAGCTCGCTATCTGTCCGTTACCTCCTCGTGAAGAACTAAATCAACACAGCACAAGGCGAAGTGAGAAGAAATCTCATTCGTCAGCTAATAACAAGTCGAGCAGAGACTCGATTTTTGGGGGTATTATGAAAAAGTTAGCGCAAACTGCTAAAAACATCTGGAAGGATGAATCAGGTCAGGGTGCAGTGGAGTACATTTTATTGCTTGTACTCGTCGTGGGAGTGATCTCCCTGTTCAGGGAGAAATTCCAGAACGCGATCAACGGTGCAGGGGACAAACTCCGAGATAAAATTCAGAATTTTAACCCTTGATTCATACGAAAATTTTTTGGGTCAAACTTNNCTTAATAACCAAACTTTGGGGCCATGGAGGCCCCTTTTTTCTTTAGAATTCGTTTTTCGGTGCCGATCTCTCCTTAGCGACTCGACCATGACGTGTTTAAGAGCCGCAGGGTGACACGATGACTCTCGAATGGATACTTACGCTGGTAATCATGATGACGACCGTCATGGGTGTCTTCTTTTCCGAGAGCAATTCGCTAAGCGCAGTCTTTCGGTCTGGTGGACAAAAACTAGGTGCCCGATTGGAAAAGCAGATCGAGACTGGAGCAGGCTTTAGATCGATCGCCGATGGCGGGCAAGGTCAATCTACACAAGGCGTCGGGTGGTCGGAACAAATGAGATACGGTCGCCCAAAACCAATTCAATAGCTCATGGCACTCAATCTATTCACATTCTTGGTCCTGATCGGAGCAGCGTACTGGGATATCCGAAAGGCCAAGGTGAAAAACTGGTACGCAGTTTCGGCGTTGGTTCTTGGAGGCTTTTTGGTGGCCTTCCTAGAGGGGTGGGTGCCGCTCGGTTACGGTCTTCTCACCTCACTTGCAGCACTCGCGCTCGGCTTAATTTTTATTTCTATTGGAATCATGGGCGCCGGCGACATGAAGCTCCTCGTGGCCTGTGCCATCTGTTGGACCCCCGAGACGTTGCTTGCGACCGTTGCCTGGTCTTTCGTATGGGGAGCTCTATTGGGAGTCATAAGGGCTGCTTTGGCAGGTCATCTTGTCGAACTTTGGAAAAACACTTTGGGATTACTGTATAAGCCTTGGCGGGGTGACCACACGACCTACGGCCAAATTCCGTTTACGGTGGCGATCCTGATGGGCTGGCTATCTGTAACCCTTCCAACACTTTATCGCGACTGAAATTGAGCCGATAGGAAACTGAGACACGTGGGCTCTTGAGGTCGCCATGATGGGTTCGAAGGGACAAGTTACCATAGAGTACCTTTTGGTTGGCGTCTTGCTAATCGGAGCGGCCGTCTTCTTTTTTAACATCGCCAATCAATCTAGTTTGTTGGCCTCATTAACCAGCAGACCGTGGGCTGCGATCAGCGGCATGATTGAGTTTGGATCTTGGTCCACCAGGTCTGCCAGTCAGCTCCGACGTGCCAACGCGACCGAGCTCTTACACCCCAGCAGTCGACTGCTCTCGCTAAAGCCGAACGAATCGGAGTGCAAATGAACGAGCGAGGAGTCCTCATGCTCGACTTTTTATTTGCGATGATGATTGTGGCCGCTGTCTCGGGAGCGTTCTTTGCTCTTTCGGCGACTTTGTCGGTGGTCGAAGCAGCTCAATACATCGCCTTTGCTACCTCACGCTCTTATTTTGCGGCTCATCTCACCCAAAGGGAGCAGCTCGAAGCTGGGAAGAAAAAATTCCGCGACACCAAAAACCTAAGGCCCTTTCGTGGTCTATTTGATGGCACGTGGTTCACTCTCAATCTTTCAAGGCAAGGCGCAGATCCAAACCAAAACTCATGGAATTACGCCCAAGATTACGATCCTTCGGATGACAACGATAATCGCGGCTCGGTGTTCATCGGACCAACCTTAGAGTTTGGAGCGCCCGTGTTGAGTTTTGAGGTTCCAGGGTTGGGTAGAACAGGAGACGCCGACACATTTGTCGCACGAGTTAATTCATTTTTAGGACGAGAACCTAACTCTGATGAGTGCAAAGCCTTTATCCAAGAAAAGTGGAGAAAGTTTAAAGAGATTTTCGGAGCCGGATCCAAAATTAGCCAGGCAGGCGCCATAGAGCAAATCAACCGGTCCATCATGATTGAGGATAATGGATGTTGAAGAATTGCAGACGTCGACAACTTGGAAATGATGCGGGCTTTGCTACGATAGAAGCGGCTTTGCTGCTTTTTTCCTTTTTTGTGATTACAAGCTTCAGTGTCGGTGTGTTCGGCGTGGTCCACTCGGGAATCATGAACTCCATATCGGCACGCACTTACGCATTTGAGACCTTTAGGCAGCGCGCAAATGTCACTTACTTTAGAGATGAAGTTCGAAGCATCGGCGAAAGAATTTGCCACTACAACAAATCGCAGTTTCGTCTACACGGCATCACGGTGGATCGGCAAAATCTGAGCTCAGGTGATTTAAATTGGTATGCCACGCCTCGATCTATCTCAGCACTCAACATCGGCGAAGCGTTGGATCCGGGCGGAGAACGTGAAGGTCGAATCACAAGACAAAAGGCTCATTCTGTAACCGTCGACCGAGAAATCGAGAGGTCCCTTTCACAGGCAAGATCAACTGATCGTGCGGCGATCGTCATGATCAAAGTGGTCTACGGAATTTGCACTCTTGCGAGTTGCGGGGGAGATGGCCCATGACACAAAACCCAAGTCGCACACTTTGGCTTTCGCTAGGCCTCGCGGGCTTCTCGATGATGCTCTTCTACGGATATTCGCAAGACAAAAAAGCGGAATACGATAAGGACTTCGGCGCAAGAAGAACTGTGATTGTTGCAAAAACGGACATTCTCGAGATGAGCACCATTGACGATTCGATGGTGGATAGCCTAGATGTTCCCGCAAAATTCCTACAACCTGGGTTTATGGAAGCCCGTGAACAGGTGATCGGCATGGTGGCCGCTTCGCCCATTAAAGCAGGTGAGCAGATCCTTGCGACCAAGGTACTTAGCCCAGGCCCGAACACAGGTCTCTCAATGCAGGTGGCCCCCAATAAAAGAGCCGTTACAATACCCGTCGACGATGTGCGAGGAGTCGGGAAACTCATTCGACCGGGCGATAGAATTGACCTGGTAACGCTTATCGAAGCCAATAAGGGACAGGTGGGGTCCCGTGCGGAAGTCAAAACTCTCCTTCAGGACGTCATTGTCTTGGCAACTGGAGTGAATGTTACAAACGGAATCCCGCGAACTCTGGAAACCATCTCGGGATCGCAACAGTATCGAAACTTAAACGGCGATACGTCCTTCACGACCATCACGGTGGAAGTCAATCCAAAGGAAGCGCAAGATCTGGTCTACATTCTTGCAAACAACCCCGGTAGCATCTACCTCAGTCTGAGAAATCCCAACGATCGCACCCGAGTGAATATGCCGGCAAGTAACGAAAGCTCGGTGCTCGGTCGACTCTCCCCGCAATTTGACGAGGCCAATCGTCTCCCGGCAGCACAGCCGCAAGTTCAGGCTCCGCTGATCCAGCAGGAGCCTCTTCGAGTTGTACGACCACCGGCTGCTCCAAGAATTATCCCAAGTCGTAAAAAGAGTCCGTTTGTGGAGGTCCGATGACGCAGTATTCTCAATATAAACACGTCTTATCGGCTCTTAGGATCGGATTGGCGTTGGCCCTAGGCGTAAGCACCGGCACCATTTTGGGCGAGGTCGCCGTCGCTCAAAAACGCCGTCCCTCGGCGATCGAAAAGGATATTATTCTTTCTGTTGGGCAGGAGTATTTTGAAGAAGTCTCGGATCTTCCCGCAGGGGTACAATTCCGAGGAGACTTTAAGAGAGTCGTGGGAGTCGCCTTTGCGGAGAGCCAAGGTCAATTGCGGTTCAGCCCGCAAAGGGTGGGAACCGCAACTCTGACTGCCCACGACAGCTCCGGACAGATTTTACGGAAATTTCTAATTACGGTTCGAGAAGTAAATTTAAACCGCGCTTACAAAGAGATTTACTCTTTGCTTCAGGAGATCGAAGGAATTCAAATAAAACTCGTTAATAACCGTGTGGTGGTCGACGGTGAAGTTCTCTTGCCACGCGACCTCAGCCGAATCTCAAGCGTCGTCCGACAGTACGGAGACAGCGCTTCGAGTTTGGTTCGCCTCAGCCCTGTTTCTGAAAAAAAGATTGCTGAGTTTATTGAGCGAGATATCAATAACCCCGAAATTCATGTTCGCGCCGTGAACGGCGTGTTTATGCTTGAGGGCATTGCCGAAAACGAATCGGAAAGGCAGCGAGCTTCAATTATTGCTCAAACCTATGTGCCGGACGCCGTGAATCTGTCTGGGCCTGGCGTCGCGCAGAGAAAAAAGGAACCGGTCGTCAACCTGATTGCGGTACGTCCTGCTCCACAAGGCGAGCCTCCGAAGATGATCCAACTGTATGTTCATTACGTCGAACTCAACAAAGACTACGAAAAGCAGTTCGGCTTTTCCTGGGCGCCTGCAATTGCGAGTGGCGGTGGTATTAATTTCAATTCCGGAGGCGAGACTTCGGGCGGCATTGTGGGTCAAATCACCGGTACCATCAGCAACCTGCTTCCTAAGCTAAATTGGGCGCGCGAACACGGTCACGCGCGAATTCTAAAAAGCACAAGCATTCTCGTTCAGGACGGAAAGGCCGGAAAAATCAACTCCATCACCCAAAAGACCATACAGGTCACGGGAGCACAAGGTGTACCGGGCGCTTTGCAAGTTGATGCCGGTATCAAAACAACCATACAGCCTCGCATCATTGGTCAAGGTTCTGACAGCATCGACCTCACGGTCGATTTTGAAATTTCAAACTTTCTTGGTGTAAAGAACGGGATGATCGATCGCTCCTCAAATAATGTCTCGACACAGGTGATTGTCAGAAGTTCGCAAAGTGCTGCAATCGGTGGGCTTGTCACCAACAGCAGTAGCACTGGGTACAATCGTCAACCTGCCTCTTCAACACCTGGTGAGGCTGACAACGTTCTGTTTAGTCTAATCGCGTCCAAGGATTTCCGCCGCAACCAAAGCCAGTTTGTGGTGTTTATTACCCCCGTCATCAAGACATCGGCCAGCGCAGGTTCCGAACAAATAAAAAAGAAGTTTCGGTTACGAGAGTAGTACGGCTAGATTTTGGGGGGACTTTTGGGAATCAGCTCACGATGTCACATCATCAGCGTTGTTGGAGGCAAGGGGGGCGTTGGCAAGAGCATCGTTGCTGCCAATTTAGCTGCAACAACTTTTATTGAGCTTAACCAACCCACACTCCTGATTGACCTTGATGCGCAGACCTGTGGCGACCAAAACATCATCACGGGCCTTAAGCCCGTAAAGACTTTCGGCGAACTCGTTAGCTTTCAAGGGCAAATTAATTCGCAGACCCTGCCGTCACTGCTGTCAAAGCATCCCGGAGGATTTTTTTTCTCGGGGGCCGTACGTGGACTTGGGGAGACGCTTCAAGTTTCAGCTGACTTAAGTCAGCGCTGTTTAGAGCAGCTCAGCCAAAATTTTTCGTTTATTGTGGTCGACCTGGGATCACAACTTGGCTCTTTACAGCACAGCGTGCTCGAAGTGAGCAGCATTGTACTCGCCGTAACGGTGCCGGAACCCTTGGCTCTCAATCAAACTGCTCGCCTGATTAACGAACTGACGGCAGGCTCCTTACCCAGTGACTTTATCCACGTCGTTATCAACAAGGCGTCACCCAATGGTATCAATCCGCAGGCGATCGGACAATCTCTTCGCCGGCCCGTCGTCGGGCTCATTCCCCAGGACGACTTAGCGGTCTCAACGTCGCTCAGCAGAGGTCAGCCGTTTGTACTTGCGCCACAAAAGACTACATTGAGTGCAAGTTATCATGACCTAGTTCGAAGACTAACAACCGGAGGTTTACTGCAAAAACTGCAGGGTCTCAGTAAACCTAATTTTGCGGCAAAAAGGCCGGTTGCGACTTCTTCCACAGAAGTTCCAGGACCAGTGGCTCGCGGAGAACGGGCTCTCGACCCCCGAACACTGCTCAAGATTAAGGTTCACACGGCACTTATCCAGGCCATGGATCTCAAAAAAGGTGTCACCGACACAAAGGGTGACCCCGCGAAGGAGCTCTCCCTTCGAACCAAAACTCAGCAGACGATTGCTCAAATCCTAGATGTCGAACAGCCGGGTATGGCGCGCGATGAACGCAACTCGGTGATCAAGGAAGTTTTGGATGAGGCTCTTGGCCTTGGGCCCCTAGAAGAACTTTTAAGTGACGACACCGTGAGCGAAATTATGGTGAACGGGCGCGACCGCATTTTTGTTGAGCGAAACGGGCGTCTGACGCTTTCAAACCTCACCTTCACCTCCAATCTTCAGCTTCGAAACATTATTGAGAGGATCGTGACACCGCTCGGGCGTCGAATAGACGAAAAAACGCCTTATGTTGACGCTCGTCTCAAGGATGGTTCTCGCGTCAACGCCGTGATTGAGCCCATCGCGATCGATGGGCCATCGCTCACGATTAGAAAATTTGCGAAAAAGGCGATCGGCAGTCATCAGTATGTCGAGTGGGGAACCATGACCCAGAACATGGTGGACTTTCTTCGAGTTTGCGTGGAGAACGGCCTCAACGTGATCGTCTCAGGAGGAACAGGTTCAGGCAAAACCACTCTCCTCAACGTTCTCTCGAGTTTTATTCCTTCAAATGAAAGAATCGTCACCGTTGAAGATGCAGCTGAACTTCAACTCAAACAGGAGCATGTGGTTCGTCTTGAAACTCGTCCCGCAAATATGGAGGGCACAGGTGCCATCAGCATTCGGGATTTGGTGCGCAACTCTTTGCGCATGAGACCCGATCGTATCTTAGTGGGAGAGTGCCGCGGCGGCGAAGCACTGGACATGCTCTCGGCGATGAACACTGGTCATGACGGCTCGATGACCACGCTCCATGCTAATTCTCCTCGGGAAGCCATATCGCGTCTCGAAACTCTTTGTTTGATGGCAGGCATGGACCTGCCTGTAAAAGCGATTCGAGAGCAAATCGCGGGTGCGGTCGACCTGATCATCCAAATTTCAAGATTGAGCGATGGGAGCCGAAAAATTTTAAGCATCACTGAGGTTGTGGGCATCCAGGGGGAGACCATCACTCTTCAGGAGATCTTCCGGTTTAAAGAAGAGGGCTCTGACAAAAATAGAAAGATTATTGGACAGTTTCAAGCCATGGGCTTGATACCAACTTTCATAGAAGAGTTTGAACGGAAGGGAATCAATGTTCCAAGGACGTTGTTTTCAGGATCAGGCGCATCTAACGGGCCCAACTCTCAGTCCACCTTAAATCAACCACTCAAAAAGGTGAGTGGAGGCAAGCCATGAGTGCGATTTGGACGAATACGGCATTTGTAATGCTCACGATCAGTGCATGTGTTTTTGCCATTTCATTTTTATGGATGGATCGCTGGATCGCGATTTTGAAGAACAGGTCTTTAGGTCAACGGGAATATGTCATTCAAAAGCTCGAGTCGATGTTTGTTGAGGTCGAAAAACAAAAGGTGACCCGAACGATGATCGCCATGAGCTTTGGTCTGGGACTTTTTGTTCTCATCGTGACATGGCCCAACGTGGGTGTTGGTTTATTTTTTGGATCGATTATCACGGTCCTCATGTGGCAGCTGCCTCGTTACCTTGTCGACTTTTTGGCGGAACGTCGCCGGCGTGAACTGACAGACCAAATGACCGATGCCATGACTCTTATGGCGAATGGCATTTCTTCCGGATTGAGCATCACTCAGGCGATGGAGCGGGTCGCGACCAGTTTACCCAATCCGATCAGTCAGGAATTCAATCTGGTGCTTTCGCAAACTCGAATCGGCTTGAGCGTCGAGGAGGCACTGAATGCCTTGGGTGAGCGCATACCTGAGCCCGAAGTGCAAATGTTCGTGACCTCTATCAACATCCTAAAGGAAACCGGGGGAAATCTCGCCGAGACGTTTACAACCATTTCGGAGCTCATCCGCGAACGGCAAAAAATCCAAAAGAAAATCGAAGCCATGACCGCTCAGGGAGTTACTCAAGGCGTTATTATTAGCCTGGTCCCGTTTATCTTGTTGGCCGTCTTCCTAGTCCTTGATCCAGGTTACATTCGGCCGCTATTCACTACAACGTTGGGCTGGATTTGCATCTTTCTAGTGCTGGCGTTGGAAGTAATCGGTGGTTTAGCCATTAGGAAAGTAGTTACAATAAAGGTGTGAGTTCCGCAGGGTTGCACGTAAAGCCCTAAATTTAGCGAGGTTCATGGATGAATCTTAAGTTAACCAATTCCCTTTTATTTTTTGTCAGTCTGTTCATGCCCAATTGGGGATTTGCATTGGTCGACATGCGCAATGCAAACTTTTCGGAAACTTTCAATGACATCGAAATTCCAGGTACAGGATACGATCTGCGTGTAACGCGAACTTATAACTCAAGGTCTCTACACGAAGGTACTTTTGGTTTTGGTTGGTGTTCGAATTTTGAGACTCGGCTTGATGTAAAGCCCGAAGGATCTCTTCGAGTCACAGAGTGCGGAGATGGACTCGACGTCACTTATTTACCTAAAAAGTTTCGACCAGAGAATATCGACGAAGTGGTCGAAGAGATCTTATCGGAAGAGAAAAAAAGAAACCCCTCCATCACAGACCGTAGCCTTAGAGATCTACGCACCCGTTTACGAGCGGAAGAAAAACTTCGAACTGCTTACTCCAGGAAAATGAAACCCCAGGAAAACGTCGAAGCAGGTGCAGAATACGTCATTCAAGATGGGCCAACTGCCGAAAAAATAATTCGTAGCCGCGATCACTATCTCAGAAACTTCTTAGACGGTACGTCTCAAAAGTTTGATCTCTCAGGCCGGCTGCAACAGATTTTTGATAAACACGGCAATTTTATAAAGTTTGTTTACAAAAATGACCTCATGTCTGACGCGGTTGATAGCACCGGACGAAAGTTAACGTTTAATTATCACCCCAATACCAAAAGAGTTCGCGAGATCGTGGGCCCCAGCGGATTTAAAGCCACCTACTCTTACAATGGCTCAAACCTTGTTAAAGCTATCATCGGCACGAACCAATCTTGGGAGTACAAGTACGACGAGTTGCACAACATGACCGAACTCAAGGCCACTGACGGTAAAACCCGACAACTCCGATACGACACCAACAAAGATTGGGTGATTGCTCTCAAAGATGAAGACGGCTGTCTTGAAACCTATGAATACACGGTCTCTAAAGACGACCCTCGCAATCACTACTGGTCCAATGTCGTTAAAAAATGTGAGGACAAGGTAACCAATCGAAGTCGATTCGAATTTTGGTACAAAGACACAAAGGATGGTCGAGGTAACTATCTCGAAAAAGTCTACACCGAAGTTAACAACGATAAGACGGAGATCGTCTATCATCCAAAATTTGGTCGGCCCATTTCGATAAAGAGAAATGGGCAGGTCCAGCAATTCGCCTACTTTGATAACGGCATGGTGAAGTCTCGCCAAGAAGGAAAAACTGTAACTTATTTCGAGTATGATAAACGTGTGAACAAGGTTTCTCAAATCAAAGAAGGCAGTCGGTCCACACAATTCGACTACGACAATAAGGGGAACTTGATCGTCGCTAAGAATTCGGGAGGTCAGCTTGTTAAGCTTACCTATGACGACAAGGGGAGAATTGTCTCCATAGTTGACCAAGCCCGGCGGCGCGTGAATGTGGAATACGAGGACCGCTTTGGAAAGCCCTCTTTTGTTGAGAGACCCGGAGTGGGTGCGATTAGCGTGACCTATAAAGCAACTGGCGAAATCAATAAAATTGAAAGTAAGGACGGCCCTGCAGTGGCCGTCCAAGTGGCTTCGGCGTTCAACAATCTTTTGGAGATTGTGGCCCCCGCGGGAGTAGATCTAGGACTTTAAGGAGAAGATGCGATGCTCACTTTTAAAAAATGGCGGTCGTGGATAAAGCGATCATGGATCCTGGCAATTTGCCTCGCATTCAACCCAGCCTCGGCGAGCGAGTCGACTAGCTCCACCGAAGCGGGTACCAACCTTAGAGGACTCTCAAACAATGCCACTTCGGGTGCCGATGTTCCAAATGTCGCCTCTGGGCCATACAAAGGCTGGGGCCAAAACTGCCTGCACTGCTACAACGGAAAGCTCACGGTGGATGAACTCGGGAATCCGGTGCCAGGAAATGGGTCGACAAAAAGGCCTGGCGATTCGAGCTCAGGATACGAGTAAAATCTCAAGCGATCGGTCCGCTGCCGAGAAATGCTCCCAAACTGTCTAAACTTGAGACAACCCCTCGGATCCATAGTTCCGTAAGTATTTGAAATTAAACAGTTATATTGGCGTCCCAACGGTTGGCCTGAGCACGGGTCTCGCAATCTCAACGTGCGAGAGGCCTTGAGCCCAATCCCGTGGAGGGTACCATGAAAAGATTGATCCTATTGGTCGTCGCAATTTTATCGGTCGAGAGCGCCGTCGCCCGCACTTGTGGCGAAAACTCTCCGAGAGGAAAACTTGTAACAGGATTCCCGCTGGCACTTACGACTGCCAAAAACAAAAATGCGGAGTCACCAAAAGAAGGTATTGAACTCCGCAGAAAATAGAACTCTCCGAAAAACATCAGACGCGGGCTCTTTAACGTTGAGCTCGCGAAGTTGAAAAGTCTTCCTCGGGGACAACGGAGTCCTTTGCGGATTCCGACGGTTTGCCATCGAGAGCCCCCAAAATCCAAATTTTTGCGACTAAGCTCGTACGCTTCACTTTCAGGCTCACCCATCGCGCCGATTCCGAAAGATCGAGCTCCCTTGCGAACTTTCGAGTTTGACTCATCAGTTTTCGTTCCAATTTGGAACCGCCCACTTCGAGCTGTAGCATGCCAAAAACCAAGACTGTCGCGACAAAAATTTTGATGGCGGATCCCATTATCGAAAACACTTTCAGGCTCCTTTCGCGAGAACTCGTTCCACAACGTCAAGCACCTGTTGAGCGCTGAAGGGTTTCGTCAAGTAATCGCAGCAGCCGGCCTCAAGCGCCTTCATCACCATCATTTCGCTTCCTTCAGTGGAGCAGGCCACCACTTGCAAACCTGGTAATTTCTGCAAAAGTTCTTGAGTGGCCTGAATGCCGCTTTTTTTTGGCAACACTAAATCCATCACTACAACGTCAGGCTTGAGATCCAAAACAACGGAGATCGCTTCCTCCCCGTCGACGGCTTCGCCCACGACGAAATGGCCCGCCTTCGTCAGGACCTGCTGAAGCACCTCTCGAATAAACGCAGCATCATCCACCACCACCACTCGTTTTCCCATTCTATGAGGATACAACTTGCTGTTCCGTAACCCAAAATGTTAATTCCTAATCGTGGCAACAGAACCAGGCTTTAGGATGACGCTCATTCAATTTTTCGCGGGCCTGAGCGGCGTTCAGGCCTATGGGCTAGTGCTGGGTGTGCTTTTCGCCTGTGGATTGGGAGTTCCGATCCCGGAGGACATCACACTTATCGCAGCAGGTTTTTTAGCCTCAACGGGCAACATCACCCTATCCGGAGCCTTTATCGCAGGTTTTATCGGCGTCTTGGTGGGCGATGTCTTCCTGTTTACAATTGGCCGTCGCTATGGACGAGCGGTGTTTGCATGGCCTGGTTTTCGAAGAGTTTTTACAGAAGAGCGAATCAAAAAAGCTGAGGTCAGGATTCAAAAAAATGCATACTTCATTTGCTTCATGGCCCGGTTCATGCCGGGCCTGCGGTCTCCGATTTTTTTGATGTGCGGCATTCTGAAAGTGCGTTTCAGCGTGTTCTTTTGTTTGGACGGCTTGGCGGCGGTGCTGAGCGTTCCTTTATGGGTTTTTGCAGGTTACTGGTTTGGAAACAACATCGAGGGCGCACTAAAATTTGCCCGTGAAGCGAACATCGTCATCATCGGCGCCCTTGTAGTTGGCGTTTTATTTTTGTTTTTTAGACATCGCCGATCAAAGCGCTTGGAACAAAAATCACAAGTCAGTATTTCCAAATAAACCCAAGCTCGAATGTCGTGAAAGAATTGGTTACAGAAACACCGTTGGGTGTGCCTCCCCACGCAGGATCAACTCTGTTGGCGCTTCCCGTGAAAACGTTTCGTTCGGTTCTGTGGTTCGCCGAAATGTTCAATACCTGTGAGTTAGAAAGGTGCAGCTCCGTGGAAATCCAAGCGCCTGCCGCGTATGATTCGTTTTTGATCCCAGAACTTAAATTAATTCCGGTGGCCTGCTCCTCATGTTTGAGATAGGGTAAAAGCTCAGCTCCTAAGCCAAGGCCCAAAAACTCAGAGAGACGCAGGCTATGTTGGTAACTGAAGCGAATTCCCTGCGATCTTAAACCTACTCGATTGAGTTCATCTTGAGGTAGTTTGAGCTCGTACTGCACGTAATCTATTCCAAAAGTGTGGTGATGCGACTTTTCACTGAAGCCATGGTACCGTCGAAATCTGAATCCCAGTTCTAACCACTGGTTGGTTGAGGTGGTTGTTGTAGTTCCATTCACGGCGTTCTTAAGACTACTCCCCATACTCAGGCGCACATCCGAGTGCACTGCAAAGAATGGCGTAATCCAAGCAGTAGCTCCGAGCCTCAACATGGGTGCAGACTGATAGTAGTCTCGAAACCAATAGTTGCTTTGACTGCCATTGTAGAAGTAGCCGGTTGCCAACCTGATTTCGGCGAGCGTTCGACGGGGATCCGTCAACGGCAGTTGCCTTCGATAGAGTTGCAACTTTTCAAAGGACCCTCCCAGGAAAAGTTCTGAGAGCTTTTCATCGATGCTGAGATTTTCGTTGGGCTCGGTCAGCAGGGAGGGACTCGATGACTTTCGTTCTCCAACAACTTGGTCAACGACTTGCTTTGTTGTTGGGACGACGTTAGCTGGCTTTCTTTTTACGGAGGCAGGGCTTCTCTGAGTCGTGGGTAACAAGATCACGCTTGCCGATTGAGTCGAAAGCCCTTTTGCCCACGAGCTAAGGGGAGTACAGCCGACAAAGGTCCAGGCCCCAAGCAGTGCTAAAGAAATTTTGCGCAAGATCACTCTTATTTTTCGGCGTCCTAAATCTTGCCTAAAGTAAAATTGACCGAACTGCTCGACAGATCCAGACTTGTATCTATGCACTGTATTGGATACGCCAAAAAAATGGTGTTCGCTTCGGTCTTACTCGTCACTGCGCAGGGGCAAGCCCAGACCGCAGGTTCTCTCAAGAGCCCAACGGATACGCTGATCACCATCAACAGGATTTCCGTCTTACCCATCACCGATAACATCGATGGAATTTATGCTCGTCCGGTCCAAGAAAAACTTGTGGAACTACTTCGAAACCAACATCGCTGGACCTACGTCGATAGCAATTTGGCAGGCCTAAACCAATCCGTAAACGAACTCGAACAAAATCCAACGGCAGTTCAAAAAATTGCAGAAAACGTCTCCATCGATGCTTTCATTTCTGGAAACGTGATTCGTGGCCCCAATGGTACTCGAACACGCCTGGCTCTATTTCTGCGAGGTGATGGCCTTCTTCTTCTTGAAGAGGTGATTGAAGCCGCTGCAAAACTCGACATCGTCGATCTTCAGAGAAAGGTTTCTGATGCTCTTGCCATCATGTTGTCCCGGCTGCCTTACCGCGGCTTGGTGCTGAGTCGACAAGGCTTACGGGTGACCATCAATATGGGCCACCGCGATGGTCTCAAAACCGGTGACCAGGTGACGGCCATTCTTGTGACCTCGCTCAAACGTCATCCTCGTTATAATTTTTTAGTTCAGGCCGATCGTGAAGTTCTGGGTAAGATTATTATCGAAAAGTCTGACGAAACCCTTTCATTTGGCAGGATTGTCTCGGAGCGAAGCCGAGATGTCATATTGGTCGGTACTAAACTCATGAATTCCGACCAGGTGGAGTATGCAAACACAAGCGTTGCCCTCCAATCCAAAGGAGAACTTCTTTCACAGCAAAACCCTTCAGACTCCCAACAACCGATACCCGAAGGTGAAGCCTGGGCCCCTCTGGCGCCACCAACATTTGGTAAAGTTGGGATTCGAGCCGGTCTGGGATCTTATCGGTACAACTCCGATCCCTCGGGCGTTGGGGGCTTAACCGCACAAGCCCCCATTTACCCTGCGCTCGGTCTGTTGGGCGAACTCTGGCTTACTCCCAAATGGACTATCCTAGCTGAGGTCAAACAAGGTGTGGCGTCGATAAAAAACCCCCGAAGCGGGTCATCGCCCTCCGACATTAATCTTTCAACGACTCGGCTATTGCTGAGTGCAGGCTACAACTTTCTACTTAACGATGAGTTCTTCGGACCTAAAATACAGCTTTCTGCGGGCCTGCTTCGGTACAACACGCAACTGGATTCCACTTCTCCACTGGCCTTAACTTCCACCTCTTACAGTGGACTGCAAATAGGAATATTAGGATCTCTTCCAATAGACGATGCTCGCCTATGGGAAGTCGGAGGAGGCTTATATTTATTTCTCTTCCCTCAGACGCAAGAATCGCCTCAATCTTCGGGTTCTTCAGTGACTCCGACCATCAATTCGTTTCGAGTGTTCGCATCAAGAAAACTAACCGAGCGAATTCGCGTAGCAGGTTCACTTGATTTTGACACCTATCGCTCGACCTTTTCCGGCCAAGGCACTCGCGGTTCAGAATCAGCTAGCTCCTCAAGCCAACAATCCATCATGCTTTTTGGTGGGATCGACTGCCTCTTTTAGAGAATTGAGTTGATCGACTCAACAACCTCGTAACAATAACGAACTGCTTGATTCCGTTCCTTGATCGCGGAGATACGATCTTCCTCGAGTTTATCAGTTTGGACTTTTTCAAAGTTCGCTTTGTCCGTTGATTTCAAAACACGAAATAACAAATCGCTCAGCACATTAAACTTAATCGCGGGGGGTATTAATCCACGTTGAAGCAAAGCAAGGTTCAGAGGCGCTTGAAGTTGAGACAGCTGTGTCCTTAGCGACTCGGAATCGACTCGGTTTTCCCCTAACCAATCGACCGGATGAAACAGCTCCATTTTGAAGAGCAGCGACGACTGCCTGCTCAAGGCAAACTTATCACAAATCATCTTGCTGACGGGAACACCGTGAGTTTTCGAATTTTTTCCGAAAGCGCGAATTTCATCAAGATAACGAGTTATCGTTTGATTTTGGGTAATCAAAAGAAATGTGTCCGCACGGAATTTTCGAATCAGATTCGAAACTTCAACCAACAAATTGGGATTCGCTCTCATAAGTGCCGCCGCAAGGGCAGCCACTCGAACTTGGGACATAAGCCTCGTGACCTGGTCTGACTTCGCTTCTTTGGTAAGCCGAGGTAAAAACTCCTCGAAAAAGAAAAGGAACTGCGCCACCTCATGGGACAAATCTTCATTCGATAAATCCATATTCCAAAGAGATAACACCGCTTCAGAAGCGGGTTCTTCCGGAGCCTCACATCTGTGCCCTGGTTCCAAGTCCGCACATTGATCGAGATAGGAAATGTAATCTTGAAGATAGCGTCCAAAAATTCGCGACGAGCCGGCGCTGGACGATGACGGAGCAGCTCCAAGGAGCGTCAAAAAAATTACCAATACTGAAGTTAATCCATGGCGGAGCGACGACACAAACTTCCTTTCGGAGAGCAGCCGGTCTCTCGCAAAAAACGGGCCCAGTTTTCACTGAGCCCTTACCGTTTCAGAGCACCTTTAAGATCTCTGAACCAATTTTACATCATGTCCATTCCGCCCATGCCTCCGGCTCCGCGTGGAGCAGGAGCGTCTTTCTCCTTTTTAGGAGCTTCGGCAATGGTGGTTTCAGTTGTGAGCATCAACGATGCGACTGATGAAGCGTTTTGAAGAGCGCAGCGGACCACTTTCATCGGATCAATCACGCCGGCCTTAACCAAGTCTTCGTACTCTTCAGTGAGAGCGTTAAAACCCCAACCTGCCGACTTGTTACCAACAACTCGATCAAGCACGATCGCGCCATCCAGACCCGCATTGAATGCAATCTGGCGAATTGGCTCTTCACAAGCCCTTTTAATAATGCGTAAGCCAAAAGCCTCTTCTTCTGAAACCTTCATAGTCTCGAGAACACGCGAAGCACGAACCAAAGCTGTGCCTCCGCCCGCAACAATACCTTCTTCCACAGCTGCTCGAGTGGCGTTGAGAGCGTCTTCTACTCGCGCCTTTTTTTCTTTCATTTCAATTTCAGAGGGAGCGCCAACATGGATCACCGCAACTCCACCAACCAACTTCGCTAAACGCTCTTTGAGCTTTTCTTTATCGTAGTCGCTGGTTGTCTCTTCGATCTGAGCTTTAATTTGCTTCACTCGTCCATCGATATCCGCTTTTTTACCTGCACCATCGATAACCGTAGTGTTGTCCTTGTCGATTACAATGCGTTTGGCATGGCCTAAATCAGCGGTTGTCGCGTGCTCGAGCTTGTTACCCATTTCTTCCGAAATCACGCGTCCACCAGTGAGAATTGCAAGATCTTCCAACATCGCTTTGCGACGATCTCCAAATCCTGGCGCTTTCACCGCGCAAACCTGAAGAACTCCACGGAGTTTATTCACAACGAGGGTTGCAAGCGCTTCACCTTCGACCTCTTCAGCGATGATCAAAAGAGGACGGCCTTGTTTAGCAATCGCCTCAAGCACGCCAATCAAGTCTTTCATGCTGCTGATTTTTTTGTCGTAAATCAAAACATGCGCATTTTCGAGAACGGCTTCCATTCTCTCTGCATTGGTAACAAAATAAGGGGAGAGATAGCCGCGATCAAACTGCATACCCTCGACGACATCGAGCTCAGTTTCTGCAGTTTTGCTTTCTTCTACGGTAATGACGCCTTCGCGGCCCACTTTGTCCATGGCTTTAGAGATCAACTCACCAAGTTCCATGTCATTGTTTGCCGAAATCGAACCGACTTGCGAAATTTCACTGGCGTCCTTAACGGGTTTCGCCAATTTCTTTAGCTCTTCAACGATGGCAGCTACAGCTTTATCCATGCCTCTCTTAAGCTGCATGGGATTGTGTCCAGCAGACACAATCTTTACGCCCTCGCGGAAAATGGCCTGCGCCAGAACAGTCGCAGTCGTGGTGCCGTCACCTGCGTCGTCATTGGTCTTGGAAGCAACTTCCTTAACCATCTGAGCGCCCATATTTTCAAACTTGTTTTCAAGTTCGATCTCTTTTGCAACTGTGACGCCGTCTTTTGTGATGAGAGGTGCACCGAAGGATTTTTCAATCACCACATTACGCCCTTTAGGGCCCAAAGTTACCTTTACTGCATTGGCCAGAACATTCACGCCGCGCAAAATGGACGCACGTGCTTCTTCGTTAAACTGGAGTTCTTTTGACATAAAAACTTACCTTTCTTTCAAATTATTTGAGTTTAGTTATTCAGAATTCCAAGCACATCGTCTTCGCGAATCATGAGATACTCATGACCATCGAGTTTAAGCTCTGTTCCAGAGTATTTACTGAACAGAACTGAATCCCCCTCTTTAACCTCGAGAGGTGTAACCTTACCGTCTTCGGCCACTCGGCCTTTCCCAACGGCGATAACTTCTCCACGCTGGGGCTTTTCCTTAGCGGTGTCTGGAATAATGATTCCACCCGCGGTTTTTTCGTCTTCTGCCATGCGCCGAACGAGCAATCGGTCGTGCAGGGGGCGTACGCGAATCTTAGCCATGTCATCCTCCTATTAAAGGCTATGGTTTCAATAAGTTACAGGATCCTTCCCACTCAAAAAACAAAACCTCGGGGGTCTTGGATTCCCGGGGCCTTAACTCCCGGAAAAACAGCTCTTTGAGGTTTTTTATCTCGAGCGAGAACATTGGTTGATCGGCGGGATCTGTCAAGGGTGGTCCGATAAAAAAATGAGAAAACTAACTACAGGTGCGGGTTTCACGATCATTAACAGGTTCCGATCAACGACGTTCAAGCCGCGAAGGCCTACCCATACCCCTGCGATGCGCCGTATCGGTCTCTCGATAGACCCGAACTGTACCTTCACTAGGTAGCTCCCGTCGAAGCAGACTCTGATGGTAGGACGCCAGGATTTCCGCAACTTCGGGGTTGGACATTTGCTCTACCGCCAAAACGAAAGCTCGTGGGTTAGTGTTCCGCCTCTCTCTTACGTAGAGGACAAAATAGTCGTTAGGCGTGAGTTCCCTTGAAATTTGAATGTTCAGACGTGCCTGCTCGAGGCGCTCTTGAAGATACCTTGCTCTCTGAGGCGAGCGATTTTGGGCCTTCGAGAGGGCCATGCGGACCTCGGTACGTACCTGTTGGAAAAGCGACTGGGCCTCGATCACTCGGCGGGCTTTCCAGGCCTGAAAACCAAGAATCGTAGACGAGCCTAGGGCTACCTGAGCGGTCGCAAGGCTCGCGATCAAAGCAACCAAAGCTAGGCGGGAGGTTTTAGTCGTCAGACGTGATGATTCCATTGGCCGCTTCGGGTACAAGGGGTGTGCCAGAGTTCTAACAGAGCCTATAAGCATAAGGCTAGCGCTTGCGTGCTTCGAATCAGTGTGATGACCTGCCAATCTATGAGCAAAGTGACAAAGGCTGTCATCCCAACCGCGGGTCTTGGGACCCGGTTTTTACCCGCAACCAAATCTGTCCCCAAGGAGCTTTTGCCCATCGTCGATAGACCCACCCTCCTCTACATCATTGACGAGTGCATCGAGGCCGGGATTGAAGACGTCGTATTGGTTACGGGACGAGGCAAGTATGCAATTGAAGATTTTTTTGATCGATCCTACGAGCTCGAAGACAAACTCGAAAAATCGGGAAAGATGGACCTCCTGGAAGACGTTTTGCGCATCCGAGGCAAGATCAACTTGATCTCAATACGCCAAGGAGACCCGAAGGGGCTGGGCCATGCCGTATATGGAGCACGGCCTGTCGTGGGAGCTCAACCCTTTGCAGTTTTGCTGGGGGACGAACTCATGGTGGGAACTCCGGGCACTACCCGAGAGCTCACAAACTTGTTTTCCGAAACGCAAAAATCGACTGTGGCCGTAATGGAGGTCGAAGCTTCAGAGGTCACCAAATATGGGATCGCGGATGTTGTGGAAAGACCAACTTCAAGGGGCAGTTTAATACGCACTTTTGACGTCAAGGGGTTGGTCGAAAAACCAAAAATCTCTAAGGCCCCGTCTCGCTGGGCGCTTCCCGGCCGCTATGTTTTTAGTCCCGTCATCTTCGACCACTTGGCTAACACGGCTCCAGGGGTCGGTGGCGAAATTCAACTAACCGATGCCATGCAAAAACTTGCACTTGATTCCCACCTTTTGGCCTCCACTTTTTCCTGCCGGCGATACGATGCAGGCGATAAGTTGGGCTTTATTCAGGCTAATGTAGAGTTGGCGCTGGCTCACCCGGTTTTAGCGGAACCTTTCAAAGACTACCTGTTCAAATTAGTTTCGCAGCTTGAAGCTCGGGGGAATTCATGAAGTTGCTCGCCTTGTTTTTTTGTTTTTGTCCTATTGCCGTAAAAGCCTACATTCCTCCCTTAACTTTTATTGGAGCGCGGGTGGCCAAGTCTCACGGAAGAGCGATTTACTCCGTTGAACAAGAGGTTTCAATAACCGCGGGAACGGATACTGTAATCGTCCTTGAGCGTTGGATCATAGACGATGGCGCGAGCATGCAACTCTCGATTAAAGGTGCTCCAGGACGGGGAGTCATGGTTTACCAAAAGGGCCAGAGGACGTGGAAAGACCCTGAAGGACCCCAAAGATCTGAACAGAACTCAACTCAATTTATTGAACCATTTTTTCATGTTCGCTCTTATTCTGGCTTTATAGATCAAATGGCTTTTGCTCAAATCGCTTCAAAGACCCAACTTATTCCCCAACGAAAGCCACAGAAGGGTAAAGAGTTCGCTTACGTACCTGAACCTTATGTGAGGCTAGGCCGCACTGGAGGGGCAATAGCCTACGCGATCGGCCAGCCCTCCCCTGTGAATGCCCCTCAGGGCTTTCCTGGATTGTGGATCGAACAGGATCGCTTTCACATCCGAAAAATTCGATTTCCCTCGGGAGCAGAAGTTACGGCCGACGATTACGCCGAATTCAGTTACGACCTAGCTTTTCCACGCCAGCGCACCATAAGCTGGGAGGGAAAGACGGCTCGTATTCAACTCCTGCGTATCGCGGCGCTCCCCAAAAATACTTCTATCTGGCAAGCGTTGGCAGCGAAAGATTCTAGTTTTCAGCTAGCTGATTCTCCCATGCGAGCGACGGTCCAGGAGTTCTACAAGCGGTTTCGGTGATAGATGAAATTTTGTTCTGTTGCTGTTGAGGCACCCATTTTCACCAAGCTCACATACCGGGTGCCGGATGATCTCGAAAATCTTTTACAACCGGGTGACTCCGTAAGGATACCTCTTGGTCGCCGCATTGCCGAGGGTGTCGTAACCAGTAGCGCAATTCCAGAAAGCGACATGCCAATTAAAAATGTCATTGCTCTCATTGACGGTCGGCCGCGAATACCGACCTCATTTTTGAGTTGGATCGATTGGGTTGCAGAGTACTACGCTCACCCCATTGGGCAAGTCCACGCGTTGGCATTCCCGGCTTTGAGTAAATCGAAAAAAAGAAAACAAAAGCCAGATTCCCCCTTAGTTGCCCCTTTGGAAACACCACCTCCACTAACGCCCGATCAATCCACCATTTTGGAAAAGCTGGCTCAGGTAATCGACTTTAAAACGGACTTGCTCTTCGGAGTGACAGGCTCTGGAAAGACAGAAGTTTATTTGCGTCGTATCGAACAGATACTAACAAACAACAAATCGGCATTAGTACTCGTCCCTGAAATCGCACTCACGCCGCAGCTCTACCAACGATTTAGAAACCGGTTTGGCGATGAGGTGGCGATACTGCACTCTCAACTGACAGACAGGCAGCGAACTGACCATTGGCATGCTATCGTTCAGGGTAAAAAGAGAATTCTATTGGGTGCGAGATCAGCTCTCTTTTGTCCCATTCCTCAGTTGGGGTTTATCGTTGTTGATGAAGAGCACGAGCCCAGTTACAAACAAGAGGAGAAGCTCAAGTATCACGCTCGCGACGCTGCAATTATGCGCGCAAAATTTGAAGGCTGTCCGATTCTTTTAGGGTCCGCAACGCCCAGTCTTGAAAGCTGGCACAACGCGAAGATTGGAAAGTATGGCCTCTACCGAATGAAAACCCGGTTTTTAGATCAAGAGCTGCCTAAGGTACAGGTTGTTGATCTGAAAAACTCATCGCATGAAGAGACCCAAATAAAGTCCGATTTGAAGTTGCCGAACTGGATTTCGCTACCTCTTTTTGAAAAACTCAAGGCCAGGCTAGAGGTCGGGCAACAATCTGCATTGTTTCTCAACCGTCGTGGGATGGCGCCTGTTCTCGCCTGTGGACTTTGTGGCCATCGTCTGACCTGCCCAAACTGTTCCGTTACACTGACCCAACACGGTAAACGACATACTGTTTGCCACTATTGCGACTTTGCGGACTCAATACCGGTTGTTTGTCCTGATTGTAAAGAGGGGGAACTTAAGGCTCTTGGACTTGGGACCGAGAAAATCGAGGGTGATCTCATCAAAATTTTTCCTAACGCGCGTCTGATCCGAATTGATCGAGACGAAATTCAATCCCGATCCGAGCTCGAAGAGGCCATCCAGGCGATTGAGCAAAACCGTGTCGACATCATCGTGGGCACTCAGATGATCGCCAAAGGGCTCGACTTCCCTAATCTCACCTTAGTAGGGGTAGTTTTGGCCGACATCGGATTTGGTTTACCTGATTTCCGGGCCTCTGAGAGGAGTTTTCAACTACTCACCCAGGTCGCAGGGCGAGCTGGAAGGCACCGCTTACCTGGTGATGTCGTTTTACAGGCCTATCATACAGACCATCCTAGCGTTCAGTTTGCGATCAATCATGATTTCGAAGGGTTTGCGGAACAGGAGCTTCGCCTCAGAGAAGAACTTCGATACCCGCCATTCGGGCGGCTCACTTCTATTCGCTTTCAGGGGCCCAAGTTAGAGGGTGTTCGAAACTGTGCCCAGGTGTTGCGAGATCGACTTTCTCATTGGGCCACCAATAACAACCTAAAGGAGTTTGAGATTCTAGGACCATCCGAAGCTCCTCTATCTAAGCTTCGGGGTAAGCATCGATATCACCTATTGTTAAAAGCCAGCTCGCACAAGTTGTTAGGTAATGTTGGCCGGGCCCTCAACCTCGAGCGATCTCCAGTTCGCGGTGTGAAGATCTCTGTCGACGTCGACCCTGGACAAATGCTCTAGTGACAAAGCGAGGATGGATTTGATGGGCACGAAATGCTTTCTTGGGGTCGATCTTGGAGGAACAAGTACGAAGCTGGGTGTCTGCAATGCGGGCGGCACCGTTTTGCACGCTGATCATTTTTTGACTCAAAGCGAGTTAGGTCCTGAGCGATGGGTTCAACAAGTTTTTTCGCTGGTTAACTCGTGGAATCTACCTTTTGAATCCATCGGTGTTGGAAGCCCAGGTCCAATGGACACGAAAACAGGCACGATTCTCGTGACGCCCAACCTCAAGTCTTTCGAGGGATATCCGATGAAGTCCAACCTCGAGAGACTTTTTAAAAAGCCAGTTTATTTTGAGAATGATGCCAACTGCGGAGCTTTGGCCGAATACCACTTTGGTGAGCAAAAGGGCTGCTCGGATTTAGTAGTTCTCACGCTGGGAACTGGGCTGGGTAGTGGGGTGATTTCGAACCACAGATTGATTCGTGGTAGCGGCGGCCTTGCGGTCGAACTCGGACATGTCGTGATGGATTGGCATCGCTTTGTTGAAAGTCCCGAGCCAGGAGTGCGACCCATCATGCGCGGCACGATGGAGGAGAGTGTGGGGTCGCGACTTACACTCAAGAGATGGAACGAATTTAGCCCCGGGGTCCCCATGGACGGGCTTAAATCCGTTTTTGAATTGGCCCAGACCGGAAATGCTCAAGCTCAAAAGTTTGTTGATCAATGGACATCGGCTCTGTCTGTAGTGGTGTACAACGCGATCGTAATATTTAATCCCTTGGTTGTTGTGATAGCTGGTGGAGTGAGCGGCGCCTGGGCAGAGGTCCAGCCTAATTTGATGAATCGATTGCGAAGTTGGGTGTTAGAACCTTTCCTGGCAAATTTAACGGTGGCGCCTTCTCGATTACAAACTAATTTTGGTGTGATGGGAGCTGCGGCATTGGCAATATCGGAGTCTGAATGAGCGAGTCCACCAAATCCGCGGCTGGGTCGCGTACTCAAGCGAGTTGCCCACGCTGCCAGCGCTCTGTTCCAGGCTTAATTCGAATCGATCCGGGCATGCGACTTCGGCTTCAGCAGGCCGACGTTACCGGAGTTCCGCCGCAAGTTTGCCAATCCTGCTTTGCCGAACTCACCGGCCAAGTTTCACAAGGGGCTAAGCTGCGAGCTGAAAAGGTTGCGGAGCAACAGGGTAAGCTCATCTTGTGGAAGACTCGTTTACAGTATGTCCGCCAAGGTAGGCGCGAGTTTGATGAGCAAAGGCTTTCCAATGCAGCCGTGAGTCTTGAAAGATACATCAAAATTGTTGAGGTTGCTAATGACTCGGCTCCTAACAGCCTCGAACCAGGACAATTTAAACATCCCGCAAAGGCAAAGGAGCTACCTGTTCTGATGGCCGTGTGGTGGGATTTATTTCGGATCTATGACGAGATACCTAGGATGTCCGAACGACAAAGACAGATCGGCTCTAAAATTGCGGAGTTCGCCACAACGGTGCCCGGAGGGTTGGGCATCCTGAGGCGAATGAGCAAATTTGCCAAGCGCTCCAAGAATCGCGAAGTTGTAAGCGCTACACTTCGGCTGGCCAACTACCGGGACGCCAGCTGTTTTATTGCGACAGCGCTCTATGGCTCCGAAAGCTGCGAAGTCGCGACGCTTCGTGCATTTCGAGACGAGCATCTTTTGAATTGGCCGCTGGGCAGTGAACTTGTGAGGCTCTACTACTGGGTTTCTCCTTCGATCGCTCGATGGTTGCGAAGACGGCCCAAATTTCAGCCCGCAGTCCGGTCCACCTTTGATAGGATCTTGCTCCCTCTAATTCGGAGATTCTTGTTGCCCCGATCCTAGCTTGTTGGCGAAGCTAGGAGGGTTTGGGGGCTATTCCATGAATCGTCATTCCGAATTCGTTGTGATTGGCGCTGGACTTACGGGTTTAACCGTTGCCACTGCTTTGCTTCATATGGGGCGAGACGTCGCCGTCCTAGAGGCCCTCGACGCTTCAGGGGGCCTCGCGCGAGGAGGCCACCTTGGACCGATGCCCATCTCCTATGGTCTCAAGCGAATCCCAGCCAACGCCTCGTCACAACAGTGTCTGGGTTGGCTTGAAGCCATTCTTGGTAAAAAGATTGCGGGTGCCACCATCAGCGAGACTCCCGTAACCTTTACTAAAGGTGAGTTTCAACCCTTTGTGGGTTTCGGCGAAAACGCCCCCGCCTGCGCAGCTGAGCTTTTGGAGTATTTGCAACCCGACTCGATCGAGCTCTTAGCCGGCCCACAAGATTGGATGTCATGGATGACAGCGGAACTCGGGGATCGAGTTCGACTCGGGCACGTTGTCAAAAAAATTGAATTCCAAGACGACATCGCCACACGCCTTGAGTTTGATAATGGCACTCACTTTTCGTTCAAAAATTTAATCTTGGCCATCGCGCCCGAAAAAATCGGGGGCTTGTTGCCTGAAGGCCTGCTCCCCGCCCGAACCATTCAGCGAATGGCAAACTCAACGACGTGGACTGCCATCAGCCTTGAAATGGCTCACACGAAACTCATTACCGAAAACTCCGCCATGCACCTCTTGATGGGTGGGGGAGAAGGGGCTCATCCCTGCGTTGGGCGATTTTGCTCGCTTGGCGACCACCAGTGTTCTCAGTGGCTCGCGCTGATCACCGCCGAAGAGACAATGGATACAGAATTCGTTGCCCAGGTGCTCCGAGAAATGAAGAGGCAAATCAAACGCGCTTACCCGGCAACGGGGGAAAAGCCCCTGCACGAGAGGATTCTTTTAGCCGAAAACAGCCATGGCACGATCGACTTGAGACTCGATTCGGGCCGACTTCCCAAAATTCACAATGTTTGGGTCGGCGGTCGCGGGCTTGAGGGCCAACGAAACATGATCAGCTCCCTATCCTCAGTATCAAAAATTCTAAATGATTTCAGTGTCTTAAATTCGTTCACCAGCATCTCAAAGCCAGCCCCAGCAGAACTCAGTTTGTAAGCCCCACACAACTGAAGGTTGCCGCAGCATGAAGCCCTGTGCTATCACCGCACCCATTGAGTGTAAGCTCGATTAAATTCGCACCCTTTGCCATCCATGGTGCCTACCTTTTCCCTGCAGAACTTGCGGATGTTGAGGTTGGAACTTGCAAAGGGGAGGTTAAACCATAGGAGGTCTTGTGGCTCAGGTCACGATTAAGGAAATGCTTGATGCCGGCGTTCATTTTGGGCATCAGACGCAGCGTTGGAATCCAAAAATGAAACCGTTTGTTTTTGGAGCACGCGGCGGGATTCACATCATCGACTTGCAGAAGTCGGTAGTCGCAGCTCAAAAAGCTGCCGACTTTGTTAAAAAAGTTGCCTCTCAAGGTGGCAAAATGATTTTCGTCGGCACCAAAAAACAGGCTGTCGAGAGTGTGCAAGAAGCTGCCAAGTCGTGCGGTCAGTTTTATGTGACTAAAAGATGGCTAGGCGGGACGCTCACAAATTTTACGACCATCAAGGCCAGTATAGATCGGCTCCGCCGAATTGATATCCAAAGAGAAAAGGGCGAGCTCGACTTTTTTAATAAAAAGGAGCGCGCGGCGATTGAAAACGAATACACTCGTTTGCTCGAGTATCTCGAAGGCATACGCGAAATGAAGGAACCGCCTGCGATGATGTTCGTCGTTGACTTGAAAAAAGAGCACATCGCGATTGCAGAGGCACGCCGTCTTCGCATTCCCGTAGTCGGCATTGCGGATACCAACTCGGATCCCGAAGCTGTCGATTATCCAATTCCAGGAAATGACGACGCCATTCGCTCGATCAAACTTTTCACACAGATGGTCTCAGACTCGTATAAAGAAGGCGCTAAGATCTTTGAAGAGAAGCTCCGTTCGAGCACCGACAAAGACTCCGACACAGCAAAGGAAGCCAAGCCCGAACGCCGCCCAGGACGCGGGGATGGAACTAAGGCTGCTGGTCCAGGACCTGCGGTTGTGAAGATGTCGAAACGTAAACTTGTCGCGGCAGGTACCGCTGAGGACGTCGAGATTTCTGCGGAACTCGAGCAAAAGCCTGATACCGAAGAGACAAGCGAGACTTAAAACCCTCTCGTAATCTTGATTGGGAGAAGCCTTTCGGCTCTCCCCAGATCAGAAAATTGGAGAAAATTATGACAATTTCTGCAACGGCAGTAAAAGAACTACGTGAGCGCACCGGCGCTGGAATGATGGACTGCAAAAGAGCACTCTCAGAGGTGGGCGGGGATTTCGACAAAGCCATCGATTGGCTCCGAAAAAAGGGCCTCAGTGCGGCCGCTAAAAAAGCGGGTCGGATTGCAAGTGAAGGCACCGTTGCGGTCGCTCTTTCTTCCGATTCAAAATCGGCTTTGCTTTTGGAAGTTAACTCCGAGACCGACTTTGTGGCTCGTAACGAAAAGTTTCAGGTTCTTGTAAAGCAACTGGCCGACCACATTTTGAGTTCAAAACCAAACAACGTCGAAGCCCTTCTGGCTCAAAAATTTTTGGCGCGTCCTTCACAAACAGTTCAAGAGACTTTGACTGAAGCGGTTGCGACCATTGGCGAAAACATGTTGATTCGCCGTTTCGTTCTCCTTAACGCGGGCAGCGGTGGGTTTTTTACAGGATATGTCCATGGAGAGGGGCGAATCGGGGTACTCGTTGAAATGGAAGGCTCTGCGTCCGCCGGAAGTGCCGCTAAGGATGTCGCCATGCACGTGGCCGCTATGAATCCCCTTTGCGCTACGGGAGAAGATCTGGATCCGCAGCTTGTCGCGCGCGAGCGCGATGTCCTCAAGTCAAAGGCGCTCGAAAGCGGGAAGAAGCCCGAGATGGTCGATAAAATCGTCGAGGGCCAGCTTTCAAAGTGGAAGTCTGAGGTTTGTTTAGTTAATCAGAAGTTTGTAAAAAACCCCGACGTCACGGTTGGAGATTATCTCAAGCAGGCCGGTGGCGGAGCTAAACTCCGTCGATTTGCCCGTTTCGAACTCGGCGAGGGTATTGAAAAGCCCACTTCCAATTTTGCTGAGGAAGTCGCTGCGGCGTTGAAGGGTTAGCGCGTTGAAACGCCCCGTTTATAAACGCATTCTTCTCAAACTTAGCGGCGAAGCTCTTGCTGGCGATCAAGGCTATGGAATTGATCCTTCAACCATCCAACAAATCGCCCGCGAAGTCGCAGAGATCGTGGCTCTGGAAGTTCAAGTCGGTGTGGTTATTGGCGGAGGAAACATTCACCGCGGTGTCGCAGGAGCTTCCAAGGGTATGGACCGTGCGAGCTCGGATTACATGGGAATGCTTGCAACTTGTATCAACGCCCTAGCTCTGCAAGACGCTTTGGAAAAAGAAAACGTCGACACTCGAGTTCAAACTGCGATCGAGATGGCCGAAATTGCCGAACCCTACATTCGACGAAGAGCAATTCGCCATTTGGAAAAGAACCGTGTTGTGATCTTTGCCGCGGGCACAGGTAATCCGTTTTTAACTACTGATACGGCAGCTGCTTTAAGAGCGGCGGAGATCAATGCGGAGATCGTGTTCAAAGCAACAAAAGTTGATGGGATCTACGACCGCGATCCACTCAAGCATAAAAATGCCAAAAAATATGAACAACTAACCTACATGGAAGTTTTGTCAAAAGGTCTCCAGGTCATGGATTTGACTGCTATTAGTTTTTGCGAGGCCAATCATCTGCCGATTTTAACATTTAATATGAACGTGCACGGCAACATTCGACGAGCAGTTTTAGGGGAAACTGTGGGAACTCTCGTTGAAGGGGACCAGGCGCAGAAATAAGGGGAGGCGTTGTGATTGACATGGTAAAACAAGACCTCAAAAAAGCGATCGATAAGGCGCTCGATGCATTGGGGCGCGAATTGGCAAAGGTTCGCACCGGTAAAGCTAACCCCACAATGTTGGACCCAGTTCGGGTTGATTATTATGGACAACCTACTCCGTTGAGCCAGGTGGCGGCTATCAGTTGTCCTGATGCCAAGAGTTTTCTGATTGCCCCGTGGGAAGTTTCCATTCTCAAAGACATCGAACAGGCGATTGTAAAAAGTGAAATCGGCATGAGTCCCATGAGCGATGGCAAAGTCGTTCGTCTTAAACTTCCCGAGCTTACTGAAGAGCGCCGCCGAGATTTGGCAAAGCAAACCAAAAAAATTGTCGAAGACGCTAGAGTTGCAATTAGGCTTGGGCGTCGAGACGCCAATGAGGCTCTCAAAAAGGCTCTTAAAGACAAGGCGATTTCGGAAGATCAAAACAAGCGAGTTTTGGATGAAATTCAAAAAGTCACGGATGCTGCGATTGCCAAGGTCGATCAAATAGCCGCCGATAAAGAAAAAGACATAATGACGGTGTGACTAGGAGCCTGTCTTGAAACCACGTCATTTGGCTATCATTATGGACGGAAACGGCAGATGGGCTCAGCTGAGACGACATCATCGAACCTATGGACACGTTCGCGGAGCCAAGGTCGCACGAGAAATTATTTCAGAGTGCACGAAACTTAAAATTCAACATCTTACTCTTTATGCGTTCAGCACTGAAAACTGGCTCCGACCAAAAACCGAAGTTTCGGTTTTAATGCGGATCCTTGAAAAGTACCTCCGAATTGAGCGTGCGACACTCATGAAGGAGAACATACGGTTCACTTATATTGGCGATATCGAACAATTGCCCATCTCGACGGTAAACGAAATCGAAGAAACCGTTCGACTCACAAAACTCAACACAGGCCTGCACTTAACTTTTGCTCTCAACTACGGAAGCCGTCAGGAACTTACGGCGGCTGTGCGCCGAGTGGTCGAGCGAGTGCAGCGTGGCGATCTTGAGGTCGAAGACATTAGCGTCGATGTCGTTTCGTCTGAGCTGGAAACTTTTGGAACCCCAGATCCCGACTTGATTGTTCGAACAAGCGGCGAGCATCGCCTATCCAACTTTATGCTTTGGCAGGCTGCTTACGCGGAACTCTATATCTCTCCAGTGTTATGGCCAGATTTCACTGTCGCCAATCTGCACTCCGCTCTAATTGAGTTTGCTTCGCGCGAACGCCGTTTTGGCGGCGTGGGTCCAAGAGTCACTGTTAAACATGTTTAAGTGGAATTTTATAGGCACAACCCGAATCCGCTTTTTATCGGCAGCTGGCGCTGTTTTGTTCTTATTGGGAATCACCTATTTTTGGCGAGAACGGGGACTCGTTGCGATTTCCTGTTTTATCGCTCTCAAAATGCAATTGGAGTATGCGCGCATGACGGTTGTTCCTGTTTACGGCTGGCGGTACGGAGCCTTTCTCGTTCTCTGTTGCTTCAGCCTCTTGCTGATCGCCTTGTTCTCCCCAGCCTTTGTCGCTCTTGCGATGGGGCTGCTTGGCGTACTTTTGTTTACACTGTTGGTGATCGGGGTCGATGACCAGGAACATCTGCCCGAGGTCGTACGACTTGCAGGCATGTTCAGTGCGGGGCTGTTTTACTGTGGCCTTTTGCCCTTTATGATTATTGGTCTTTTGTTTTTTGAACGTGGACTTTTATGGTTTGCAACTCTGCTCGGGATCGTTTTCGCTGGGGATATCGCAGCATATTTTGTGGGACGAAAGTTTGGTGGGCCAAAAGTCTCTCCTGCCATTTCGCCTCATAAAACTTGGTCGGGAGCCTACGGAGGCTTGATCGCGTCGGGCCTCGGTGGGCTCGCAATTTCCGTTTTTTGGTTTACGGAAATTGCGCCTTGGGCCTTTATGGCGGTAAGCCTCGTCGCAGGAGGATTTGCGCAAGTGGGAGACTTTTTTGAGTCCGCGCTGAAACGTTCTGCAGGAGTGAAAGATTCTGGCACCATCATGCCAGGCCACGGCGGCATGCTAGATCGTTTGGATGGAGTCTTGTTCGCTGCGCCCATCATCTACATTTTTGCATTTTCGGTTCAAACTGCCTGACGGTTGCCCTCAACACGCTCCATTCAATGGAGTAACTGTCGCTTTGAAACGGCTTCGACTTCGAGATCACGAACATCAAAATTAGCTGCCGCTTCGTCGGCTTGGTCGTACAGGCAATCTAAAAGATCCTCTTTTGCTTCCACAATCGAGTCAAAAACGCTCGCGCTCGAAGCTTGCCCTCGCACTCTCGAGCCCGGGATCATCACTTCAATGATAGTCCGAACTTTATCGCCTTTTTTATTGGGCTTTAGGGAAACGGCAAGAGTCGAGCCCTGAGGCAAAAAGTTTTCCACTTCAGCGAGCTGTTGGTAAACATAGGCCCGCACCTCGTTCTCGCTTGCCCCTTGGATTGAAGTCGTTAACTTCGTCGTGGGTTGTGACTTCTTACGTGTTCGGGTCTCATTTTGCAGGGGCTTTTTGAGTTCCATCAGTTCAAGATGAGGCTCCTGTAGCGGAAGTCAACAGAAGACCTGTGGTAGCCCCAGCAGTTCTACCAGCAACTGTTTGCCATTGACCCAGCGCGGCTCTGCCAGCTATGTCTTTCGCGTCAGTCTGCACCCCTTGGGTGTTCGCATCCACGCCAATTCCAAGTCGGGGCGTAGCGCAGTTTGGTAGCGCGTTTGCTTCGGGAGCAAAAGGTCGCTGGTTCAAATCCAGTCGCCCCGACCAATTTTTGAATACCGCAGTCGCAGAA
>FRDC01004888.1_pt1 | contig 86949 bp, 80 predicted proteins | sample 1106171 | NCBI WGS metagenome assembly FRDC01 (sample SAMEA3930566, study PRJEB13176) | freshwater metagenome | biome: Drinking water system; feature: drinking water; material: water | place: Singapore | collected 2014-12-20
CACGGCGATCAGAATAAGAAAGAGGGCGTTGCCGTGTTCGCCTTTCCTGCTGGTTGTTGATACTGCGTTCATGTTTCCTCCTCGTTAATTAAAGTTTAAAGCCCATCTCATTAAAAAAACCATCTTTAATTTAAGGCGTCGGCGCCACTGACGGTGCCTGTGTCGGTTCGGAAACACGCGCCATACTGACGTTCAACTCAGCCTGCAGCGAAGGCCCCTTGCACTCACGTCCGACGCAGATCTTGTTGACGTTCACACGCCACAATCTGCCGCCATTTACAATGTGACCGATTGCTGCACGAAACTGAGGATAGTAAGACACAGCCGAACCGCTGATCGTTATACCCCCATCGCCGTTTACGATGATACCAACACCGGGGTAAAGTTTCTCCATCTTTTTTACGAGCGTTTCCAGAATTGGCTTACTGACGTTGTTATATTCCATTTGCGGAATCGGAGGTTTCAAAGCCTCAATCGCCAGAAGATCCGAACGCAACTTACTGACCTTACCCGCCTCGACCGAAGCAAACACAACGGCGGCTCCCGCAAGAATCCAGGCAATGCTGGCGGCAATAATTGCATTGTACCCGACATTGAGAGGCAAGGAATCCAGAAATCGGTCGAAGTCCTTAATGCTCTGCGGGTTCATAAACCTCTGCAGGCTTCTCAAGTCAATTTTCGGTTTTGTTGAGCTTGTCGACATTCCCTTTAATATCCCTTTCCCTGTCTTAAGATCCCATCCTTAGTCTAGCTCTAAAATATGGCAAGATCATGACGCAGGCCCCAATTGCGGCATTCCCGTGCTTGTATCGTCGTATTGTTAAATTTTTGTTAACTATTCGCATGATTTTACTGAGTTCCCTTGATTCGCAAGCGGCCATCGGCTTCCATGCCGGACGCCGTCGCCTGCAATTTGGATATATCGCCCTCCAGCGCGCGCGGAACCAACGCCTCCCACTGTATGGAACCATCCGGCATAACCTCATAGCGCACAAGTGTGCCGCCAAAGACCATCAAGGTATCAAGCAGCTCCTGAACGCGGACCATATGACGGTAAAGATTGCTTTGCAGCGCATCGGTCGCCTGAATCAAAAGCTGGTTTGTGGCCGTTCGCGTACTTTCCCTGGCCGCTGCAAGCTTTGGCTGAATAATCGCCGTCGTCGCATAACCGCCGATCCAGAACAAGAGAGCGCCCGCCGTAACGGCAAGGCCGCTCAGCAACAGCATCTTGATTACAAAACGCGACAACTTCTCCTGGTTTAAGGCGCGGTTCTTCCATCTCACAGGAGTTGCGGAATCGGCGCTGATGGTCACAAAGTTGGCTTCCATGCTTTGAATCTTGGGAAGAATTGTCCTTGAAGCTCCCAGGAAAAGCTGCATCTTTCCGGTATCCTGGTCCCAGCGCAAGGCGCTGGCCGCACCGTCTTGTTCGTACAAATAAACTGTCTGTTTGTCCCAATGCTCGCTGTTGCCTGGAAGGGCTGCGGCCAACGGACACCAGCTGTCCGGGTTGCTCGCCATGGACGATGACGGAGACGCGAGGTACCAACAACGATTTTCAGCGGTCGTATAGCAATAGTGAACGCGCTCAGTCCCGCAAGCCTGCGACGCCGCATTCCAAACCGCTTCGTCTTCAAACCCCGCGACCACGGGAATGGACCCTCCCACCAGTTCGGACGGCAAATAGGGCATGGTCGGCAAAGTCTCGGCCATTTCCCCTGCCGACTTTGCTTTCCCAAAAAGTTGAGCAAAAAAACCGGGTTTCTTCTCTATTACGAGCGCGGCGGCTTCTTGCGGGCGGCTGGCTTTGATACCTGACTTGGCGTCTATCATTATTAAAGCCCTCCGCTCATAAAACTGCTCATCATGCTGTCCATGCTCATGTTCATCACGGTCAGCGCATAAATGGCGCTACCGAATGCTATCACGAGATAAAGTCCAGATAAACCAAAGGCAAGCCAGACAATCAGACTATGTTTCGTTTTAGCTGCCTGCGCCCTCATCTCCGAAATTGATTCCATAACAGTTGCCACTTGTGAAAGATCTGAAAGGCCAGCGAGTTCAAGGCGCTCACTCCGCGTCAGAGGCTCGCGATCAAGCGCAGCCCCCAAACCTACGCCGCGGGACAAATCCTCGCGCGAGGCCTCCCAATAACTCGACACTTCGGGAAACGACGCCGCTTCAGAAGCTTGGGTTAAAACATCGGCGATCGGCACATGCCCTCGCAACATACGCGTTGCAGCCGAAGTACTGTCCGAAAAACCAAGATCCTTAAGATAACCGCCAACCAAAGGTATCTTGCGCACGATCCGGGCCGTCGGAAAATCTTTCTTACCGCGGTTATGCCAAAATGACAAAATACACCAGATCAAAAAGGCAGCCATGCCGGCGGCAAACCACAAAAGCAGATTCCAGACCAGCTCCAGATTGCCGACGACGTAATTGTAATGTTCAAGTTCCTTGGGCTCTTTCGGCGGATTGTCGCGGAACCAGCCTAAAATCTTGTCCTTGCCCCAGAACATCCCCTGCACAATGGTAAAAATATCAAAGCCAAGCCAGGCCATTGTTCCCATGATGGCCCGGCGGTTTTTCTTTTTCTGAGTGATATTCTGGATTGCGTGCGGAATGCCTTCATGCAGTTTATTACTGCGTTCGCTGGCGGCAAGAATGGCGATCGTGCCATGATCGTAAATCTGCAGTGATTTAAGCGCGTCGATCACGCCAAGGCCACGCTGCAATGCCTCACGCGCCGGTGACAGAATATTCTGCCGCCGCGGATTGGTTTCGGCCTGAATAAGGCGCCACATGGCCACCCCCGGAGAAGTCGCGGTCGAACGGAACTGAATGCCGCGCAAAAGCTGCACCTGCCACCAGGCCGAGCGCGCCATCCAGCGTTCAAAAGGCGACCGCTCGTGCGGCCGGATAAAAATGACATAGCCGCCCTTCTTGACAATGGCATTCCGCACGTCTTGCTCTGTCGGGAGATAATAAGACTCGCTCAGCACCTTGGCGCCTCGGGGACTATCGATTGCGTACTCGACAAGCCACTGCTTCATGGCTTACTCGTCGATCTGGCTCAGCGCCAGCTTTGGATCGATCAGCCCATCGCGCACAAGGCTGCGCAGCGCATCCGCACGGCTGAAATAAAGGACGCCCGGCAAGGACAGAACATCGTTTACGTTCCGCGCAAGCGCATGAAAGAAAGGATCGCGACCGGCAAGAGGGATCGTAACCAACAAGGATTCCAGCAGCAGCACGCGGCCGCGAACGCCGGTGCGGTTGCAAAGGTCGCATCCGACCGGATTGTGTACGCGGATATCGGCATTCGGGCCAAGATTTAATTTTTTTAACAGCGCCTCGGAAAGTGCGGCGCCCGCCTTGGTCTTGGTCGCGCAACTGTGGCAAAGCGTACGGATCAGGCGCTGGTTCAAGATGGCCCTGATCTGTTGCGCCAGCGTATAGGTCGACGAGCGTTCACGCTCCACCGGCATAAAGGAACGAAGGCGCTCAAGCGTCTGCACGGCCGTATCGGCGTGAATGGTTGAAATCACAGTGTGGCCCGATTCGGCCGCGCGCAAGGCGGTTTCAACGGTTGCGCCATCGCGCATCTCGCCGATGACGATATAATCGGGATCATGGCGCATCGCAGCGCGAATAAGATCGGAAAACTCCCGGCCATGCGTGCCCCCGGCCACCTGCCACTGCGTGGCGTAGCGGATTTCGTATTCGATCGGATCTTCAATCGTCAGCACATGCCGGCGTCTGCGGTCAATCTCAAGAATACAGGCATACATCGTGGTCGACTTGCCTGACCCTGTCGGGCCCGACATCAGGATAAGGCCGCCGCCACCCTTGATGTCCGGCGCCAAAAGCTTCGCCAGGTGATCGGAAACCCGGGGATAGCGCGCAAACAGCTCCTCAAAACTTTTGAGCGAGGCGCGGTCAAGAAGACGCAGCGTCAGCTTTTCGCCGTCCTGCCCATGGGGCCCTGCCGCCACGCGAACGTCGATGGCACGCCCCTGCCAGATAAAGCTGAAGCGTCCGTCCTTTGGCGTCGTCCGGTCGCCGAAGTTCAGTCCCGCATCGCGTTTGATCAACGTGGTCAGGCGCGCCATCGCATCGCGCGGCAAAAGGTGCATTGGCACCAAATCGCCATCGATGCGGTATTTGATCCAGTTGGGAGCATCGGGGTTATTGTCCTGCAAAAAATGGATGTCCGAAGTCCGCATCTGCAGGGCTTCCGCCAGCATATCGCGCTGAAACTGGTTCAATAAAAGACCGTTGTCGATGTCGCCAAGCCATGATGAAAGGGTTTTTTCGCAGCGATCCGCCGACAAATCGCGGACGCTGTTGATCGTCTGGATCAGCTCTGTCCTATCCCACATCTCTATATCAATGCTTGAAACTTTAACACCGCTGCGCAAAGCCGTGTTCTTCAGGTTTTCAATCTGCCGCTCGGAAAGATCGCTAAGCGCCGCAATCTTTAAAACCCCGGCGTCCAGGCTGACCAAATGGATACCCAGCGGCATCCACGACTGAACGGGCAAAGCTGCGCGCAACTGGTCGCCTGTTGCGTTCAGACGCTCGCCCGCAGCAGCCGCGGCCTGGTCGCTGCCGGCGCCCGCGGCGCTTAAAAGCTGCTCTGTGGAACGGGCAACCCCCTGCTGCGCAAACAAGGTGCGTTCCCTTAAAACCATATCGAGATAACGCTCGCGCCCGATAACCGTTCGGTTCTTGCGCCTGTCGCCGGCCCTGCGGCGTTCCTTGCCGTCGGGAGGACCCATGTTTTGACGGCGCCGGTCGCCCGTACGTGAATCGCTTGCGGCCGCAGCCACTTCCTGCGGTGATGGCGGTACGGTTGAGGCCACAGCAGAAGGTGCCGGCTGGTCTTTTCCTGTTTCGTGTGAAGTTGGTTTGTCTTCGCCGGTCATATTGTTACCAAAAAAATGTTACTGACTGGTCGTCGAAGTCGAGTCACTCGAACTGCTGCTTGAATCTGAGCTGCTGCTTGAATCCGAACCGCTGGACGAACTGCTGTCCGAACTGCCGAAACGGTTTGGTGTCAAAGCACGGTCAAAAACCAAAAGAAGCTGATCCTTACCCGTCGACATCTGAACGCCGACTTTTGTAATCTTCACGTCCCACGCCACGCCTGAGACGACAACCGGCTGGCCATCGCGAACGACGATGCTGCCCACCGGACCGGCCAATACTGCCCGATCCTGCGAATGCGAAGTAACGACGTAACCGTCAAGCACGGGGGTGATGGCTACGTTTTCCTCTACCTCTTCGATTATAGGCTTGCCGTCCTCCCCTTTGACGGCGGGTTCCGATGAAACCGGCGTCTGGCGCACGGCAACCGATTCACGCGAGACAGCTTTTTCGGCGTCGCCGCGGATCGGAAGGATCAGGATCCCCCGCGCGCCGGTGTGTAAAATCTGCAGATCGTCGATGATTTCGCCTTCCCGCGAGGGCAGCCAGTTAATGGTCAGGGGGCAGGCTTCGATCGGATTTAAAACGACCCCTGGCTTGCACCCCGTGCGGGCAATGGAAAGTCCGCTGTCCGATCCTGAAAGGCGGATGCCTGTAATGGTAAGATCGGAATCCCCCGCATTCACAAGACTGGTTGTGATGGCGGCCACCCCTTTAACGCTGGAGCCAAAATCGATTGTCTCCTTATCTGAAACCAGAAGCCCCTTTTCAGGAACAGTTTCAGGATAGATCGCCGCCGTTGACGACTGTTCGGGCTGATAGTCACCGGAAACATCCACCTGGGTCAACGCGCCGGCGCCCGCATGTTCCACAACCAGAATTCCCAAGGCCTTGCCCTTTGTCACCGGCGACCAGCTGATGCTGACAAGGCACGCCTGCCCCGGCGCCAGACTTACCGGACATTCGCTTTTCATGCCAAAGCCTGTCTGCACCGGCGCATCGATACGCACATCTTTGATTTCCACGCTTTGTGAGGAAACGTTGCGCAACGTTACAGACCGCACCTGCGGTATTCCGCCGGAGGAAGAACCAAAATCAAGCGTTGCGGGTTTGGCTTCAACATCACTGCTCACGGCCGATGAACTGCCATCCGCCCCCGCTTCGACAGTACCGCTCAAAATCGCCGTCGCCAGGCGCGTCCGACCATTATGATCAACCAGCATCTCAACACGCCATGAGCCCGCTTTGAGCGCATTGACCGCAACCGTAATGGCGCAAACGGCGCCCGGCGATAAAGGCTCCTTGGCGCACTGATTCAGTGAGACTTCCGATGAAACGGTTGAAGAGGGGTACAGTTTGACATCGCCGACTTTAACCGCCGCGGTGCCTTCGTTCTTAAAAAGCGCGATCACGTAGACGGTCGAGCCTACGCTGACCGAACCTGCGGTCACCTGTTGATTGACGGCTTTGAGCTCGGGTCCGGCCGTGGCGCCGGGCGTGGCCGCCGTTCCAGGATCTTCAAAGGCGTTGTATTGAGCGCGGGCCGAAGGAAGATCGGCCATCAGCATTCCAGCCAGTGCAAACAACGCAAAGAAAGCGATCTTTCCCCGCATCACGGCACGTCTCCCGCTGTTTCATCGGCCGAAACAGGCGCAAGATCCCCCGCCGGGATGCTGCCAAGGGAAAGCTCCTTGTCTGAAAAACCCGCCTTCTCTTTTACAACGCCATCGCCTTCTTTTTCATCGCCGAACATGGACGAAACGGCGCGCGCAATGCTGCCGTTGCTTTCAGCCAGGTTTTCTTCTGGCACAAAGGCAACCACACGGGGGCGCAGAAGAAAAACAAGCTCGGTATTCTGGGTGCTGGTTTTGCGCGACGTGTCCAGAATAGGTTTTTTCAAACCCGGGCCGCTGGCATCATAGTTGTCCTTTTCCGTGACCAGGCCTGCGATCAGAATAGTATCTCCGGGCCGGACCCTGATCTGGGTCCTGATACTGCGGTTAGTTGTCCGGGGCAACTGGATCTTGCTGTTTGCGTCAGGCTCAAATTCATCGATCCCGATCAATTCATCCAGGGAAATATCCAGCGTCCCATAGACCGTCGACTGGTCCCAGGCGCTGGTAATCGACATTTCAAGGCCGGTTTGCACCGTGTTTGTCGTGGTCGAAACGGTATCGGGATCCCCGCCCGTCCCTTCCGTCCGCGACAACTCGCTTACGAAGTTCTCAGCCTGTTGCACCGTCAGCTCTGCCGTCGTGCCGGAAAGAACCGCAAGCTGCGGCTGGGAAACCGTTTTAACCGCTCCTTGCTCGGAAATAAACTCGAACACCATTTCGGAGCTTAAGTGACTGCTGCCCGTCCATGTCGGCGTAATGGTGATGGGAGATGCCGTTCCCGTGGGAATACCGCCTTCTGCCGCACCAAGCTCAAAATCAAAGTTTCCAAGACCGGTCAACGCTGCTTCCCAGTTGATGCCCGTCCGGTTTTCGTTGCTGAGCGTAACCTCCCAGATATGGGTTTCAAAAACGATCAGCGCCGTCGTCTTGCGCAGCCTTTCAAAATATCTCTTGATGTACTGCTGTTGCTGCTGCGTCGCGCTATAGATCATCACGCGCGTCGTGGTGTCCACCGTCGCCTCGCTGTCAAGAAAGACATTGATGCCGGCCGCAATCTGGCTAAAAGCATCGCTATTGCCAATGGGAGGCAGGTCCACGATAAAATTTTCCGTTGCCTTGACCGTCAGTTGGCCATTTCTGTATGAGCAATAAAGCCCGGCCAAACTGCACGCCTGATCGACGACATCGCCCAGATTGCCGCGCAAATTGGCGACCGTAATCCTCTGCGTCATGGCCGTGTCGTTTTCAAATGCCAGAGAAATATCGTAGTCATCAAGGATCATCTGCAAGGCGCTGGCCAGCGTTTCGCCCCGCAGCTCAAACGGTCCCACATAAGCATCGGGCAGAGGATCCGAACCCATCGCTTCAGGCACGAGGACGTCTTTCCCCAGAGGCACACGGACAACCGCATCACGCCCTTCGTTCATGGCCTTGGTTCGGTCAAGCGGCCTCACCGCCGGTGGAATGTCGGGCGTACGCGCACCCGGCGCATCAAGATCCGCGCAAGAAGCAAATAAAGGCAACACAGCCAACGCCGCCAGGAAACCCGAATATTTTTTTATTACTCCCCCCATACCCCTCATGCCTTGGTCTGCTCACCCCTCTTGAGTAGGCGCCCGACCATCGTGACAAGCCGTTCTTTTTGAATGGGCTTCATCAATACGCTGCTGACACCGCTTTTTCCGGCACGTTCAAGCAAATCCGGTGTCTGGTCCCCTGTCACCAGAATAACCGGCGTGCTGTAACCGTCCGCCCTTAGAATCCCAAGAAATTCAAAGCCGCCCATCGGCTCCATACGCACATCAACGATGGCCATGGCGATATTGTCGTTCATCGCATCAAGCGCGGCATTGCCATCCGTCGCCTCGACCGTGACATAGCCGGCTTCTTTTAAAAAAGTCACGACCTGAAGACGCACAAAATCGTTGTCTTCAACAACCAAAATGGTCTGCTGCGCTGCCATTTTAAAAAGAGACTCCCCTTAAAAACGTCTCTGGTAAAATTTAACCCCCGTACATATCCTTTAAAGCTCGCAAGCCCCGAAGAGTATGTTAATCTACTATATCCTGACTTCGTTAACGCGCACAACCTTTCAATTTAAAAAACACATGGAATTGGCTCTTCTGATTATCAGTTTTACCGCATGGGTGCTGATTTTCCTGCTTCTGGGAATGTTGGCATACACCGATGCGCGGTATTATCTTTTGCCTAACCGGCAGGTTGCAGCGCTGGCTTTGGCCGCTTCATCTTTTCATATAGCAACTCATTGGCAGTTTGTTTCACCACAAGAAGCTTTGACGGGTCTTTTGACAGGCGGAGGTTTCCTCCTGACTCTGCGGATGGTCGCCAATAGGTTTACGAAAGATGACGCTCTGGGATTGGGAGATGTCAAATTCATAGGAGCTTCGGGCCTTCTTCTTGGATTTCCCGGAATATTCCTGGGATTGACGCTGGGCGCTTTCATTGGCCTTCTGCATGGCATGCTGATGCGCCAGATGTCTCCATCGCCAAAACCGAAGCTGGCAACCGTCAATGTCCCGGCAGGCGTGGGACTTGCCATTGGCGTAGGTCTGGTTGCGCTTTACCAATTCGGTTTCTGGTGGCAGAAATAAAGGCATGAAAAACACATCAGGCCCCCTTTCCGGTCTTCGCGTACTGGACATGTCGCGCATCCTGGCAGGACCCAGCGCAACGCAAATTCTGGGCGATCTGGGCGCCGACGTCATCAAGATCGAAAAACCCGAGGCCGGGGACGACACGCGGAAATGGGGCCCCCCTTACGTGACCAAGCCCGACGGCACAACCAGCACGGAGAGCGCCTATTACCTTTCCTGTAACCGCAACAAGCGTTCGGTCACGCTCGACTTCACAAAGCCCGAGGGCCTGCAGGTCCTGAAAAAACTTCTCGGCAAAACCGACATCCTGATCGAGAATTACAAAGTCGGCACACTGGCCAAATACGGGCTTTCCTACGACCAGCTCAAGGATTGGTTCCCGAAGCTGATTTATTGCTCGCTCACCGGCTTTGGCCATACGGGGCCCTACCGCGACCGCGCCGGGTACGACTTTCTGATCCAGGCCATGGGCGGGATCATGAGCCTGACCGGCCCCGTGGAAGGCCAGCCTTATAAAGTCGGCGTGGCTGTCGCCGACCTCATGGCCGGCATGTATGCCATCACCGGCATTCTGGCGGCTCTGCATCATCGCAACAAAACAGGCAAGGGTCAGTTCATCGACATCGCTTTGCTGGACAGTCAGGTCGCCTGGCTGTCGAATGCAGGACAATATTATTTGACCAGCGGCACACCAACGCCGCGCATGGGCAATGCCCATCCCACCATCGTGCCTTATGAGGTGTTCGAAGCCGCTGACGGCTATATCGTTCTCGCAGTTGGCAACGACAAGCAATTCGTCGATTTCTGCGTCTTTGCCGGACGGGCCGAGCTTGCTGCCGATCACCGTTATTCCGAGAACAAAAACCGGGTTATCAACAGAAAAGAACTTGTGCCGCTGGTCGCCGCAATCATCAAGCAGGAAAAATGCGCGCACTGGATCGAAGGGCTTGAAAAATGCGGCGTACCCTGCGGGCCCGTGAATAATCTTGAACAGGTCTTTGACAACGAACAAATCAAAGCGCGCGGCATGACGGTCGAAATGCCGCATCCCCATGCCAAAGGCCCCGTCAATCTCATCGCCAACCCTCTGAAGCTTTCGGAGACGCCGGTCCGTTATGACCGCTCGCCGCCAACGCTGGGGCAGCACACAGCGGAAGTGTTAAAGGAGCTGCTGAACGCGACGGACAAGGAGCTTCATGATTTGAAACTGGAGCGGGTTATATGACAGTCGCCGCTGTTCAAAAACAAAAAGAAGCTACCTTCTCGCAAAAACATATCACAAGAGTTAAAGACCTTTCTATTTCGGACATCACGGCGATTCTTGATTTGGCAAAGCATTACAAAAACGAACGAACACCGCAAAAAATTCTTGAGAACAAGGTTATCCTCAATCTCTTCCTTGAAAACTCGACCCGTACGCGCGTGTCGTTCGAAATGGCCGCCCTGCGTCTTGGCGCGCGGGTTATCAATGTGACTGCCGACGGTTCTTCCGTCAAAAAAGGCGAGAACCTTGACGACACTCTTAGAACCCTGGCCGCGATAGCGCCCGACGCGCTGGTAATCCGCCATGGCGAAAACGGCGCCGCACAGAAGGCTTCGGAGATTTTTGAATGTCCGGTCTTGAACGGCGGCGATGGAACGAATGAGCATCCGACGCAGGCATTACTCGATGCCTTCACGCTACGCGAAAAATTTGGAAGTCTTGATGGCCTTGCCGTCGTCATTTGCGGCGACATCAAGCATAGCCGCGTGGCACGGTCAAACTTTCATCTTCTGACGAAAATGGGCGTGATTGTGCGCCTGACGGGCCACGCCGAGCTTTTGCCATCGGACCTGCCCACCGTGTCGGACATGCGCGAGGCTTTCAAGGATGCTGACGCCGTCATGATGCTGCGCCTGCAGAAAGAACGCATGGAAAAGACCCTGTCCATGACCGAGGGTGAGTACTTCAAGCGCTACGGCCTCGACGCTGAAAAACTAGGCTGGGCCAAACCCGACGCCGTTGTCCTGCACCCCGGCCCCATGAACCGTGGCGTCGAAATCGACGGAGTCATCGCCGACGATCCCAAACGCTCGCTTGTTCTGGATCAGGTAAGCAACGGCGTCTTCATCAGGATGGCGTGTCTGGATTTGCTGCTAAGAACGTGATCTTTCGCATTTCCTTCCAGCCAAAACAAAGGTAGACTGTGTTTGTCGCCGGAGGTGTCCGGCGGCCGGGGCTTCAAAATCCCGCACAAAGCGTTGACGTAAGCGTTAATTACGTCGCTCTCGGGTCATTGACCGGGGGGCGACGGCGCATGTCCAAGGCTTCGGCCCAAAGGCCGTCGCGGTCGTCTTTGTGCGGCTTTTGAACCTCCGGTCGCCAGCCTTCTAAAAAAGGGCTGGCGACTTTCGTTTCAACTCGAAAAACGGGAGAGAGATAAGACATGCCGCAAAATCAGGATTTCGATACTGATACCAGACAAACAATCGCGCGCGAACTGCGCGAAATGGCCGACGCCAAAGCGCCCAAATACACGCGCTTCACCTATGTTTCATTCTGGATCAAGGACGTCTGGCGCATGGCGGCGGAACTGCTGGAAAAGAAGGGCGGTTGATCATCATCCCGGGAAACGGCGTCGACCAGAGATTGGAAGATCAAAACCACTGAGACACTGAGTGCACTGAGGAATATTCTCAGAAAATCTAAGTGAACTCAGCGACCCGGTGGTTAAAATGACGTTTTTATTATCTTATGAAAAAACTTTAATTCTTGCCTCACAAAAAATAATTCCCCATAGTCCGCGGCCATATATATGTGTATCTTTTGAAGGCGCGAAAGGTTTTGCACTATGACAATACTTCTTGTCTCCGATTCAAATTCCACCCTGCTGCTGCTGGCCGCACTTCTGGTCGGCTATGCGTTTGGCAGCGTGCCGTTCGGTCTTGTGCTGGGAAAACTGACGGGGCTTGGCGATATCCGCAAATCGGGTTCGGGCAATATCGGCGCAACCAACATGTTGCGGGTCGGTGGGAAAAAACTGGCGGCCATTACTCTCCTGCTTGATGCGCTGAAAGGCACGATCCCCGTCCTTCTGTTCAAGCTGGCAGGACAGGACTATGGCGTCGTGGCCGCGATTGGCGCGCTGACCGGTCATCTCTTCCCCGTCTGGCTGAAATTCAAGGGTGGCAAGGGCGTGGCGACGGCGATTGGCATCTGGTTCGGTCTTGCGTGGCCCGTAGGACTTGCGATTTGCGCCGCGTGGCTTTTGAGCGCTGTTGTTTTCCGCTATTCGTCGCTGGCGGCTTTGCTCGCCCTCGGGCTTTCGCCGATCTTTGCCATGAAATGGGCGACACCCGATCATGCATTGTTTGCCCTGCTGGTTGGCATTGTCATTTGGGTCAAACACCACGCCAATATCAAACGGCTGCTGAACGGATCGGAGCCAAAAATAGGACAGGATAAAAAGTGAGCAACAGGACACTCACCCGCGACGAGAAGATCGACTGGCTCTGCCTGATCCACACGGAAAATGTGGGGCCTATCACCTTCTATCGCCTGATCGAGCGTTTCGGCACGGCGGGGAAGGCGCTCTCAGCGCTTCCCGACATCGCCAAGCGCGGCGGCCGCATGGCGCCGTTCAAGCCTTTTCCGCGCAATGACGCCAAGGCCGAGCTTGAAAAAATCGAAAAACTGGGCGCAAGGCTGATCGCGCGCGGCGAACCGGAATATCCCGCGCTTCTGGCCGAAACCGACGATGCTCCGCCGCTCCTGACAGCTCTGGGTGATACGTCGCTCCTCAACAAAAAAAGCATCGCCATCGTTGGCGCGCGCAACGCGTCGATCAACGGCCGCAAGCTGGCTGAAACTTTCGCGCGCGAGATCGGCAAGGAGGGGTATATCATCGCTTCCGGCCTTGCGCGGGGGATCGACACCTCGGCGCATGCAGGATCGCTTGCGACCGGCACGATTGCCGTGGTCGCGGGCGGCATCGACGTCATTTACCCGGAAGAAAACACGCAACTTTATAAATCGATCGTTGCTTCGGGTGTTATCGTCGCCGAATGTGCCCTTGGAACGCAACCGACCAACCGTCACTTCCCGCGCCGTAACCGGATTATTTCCGGCATGGCGCTGGGTGTTCTGGTGATCGAGGCCGCGGCCAAATCGGGATCGCTCATCACCGCGCGCCTGGCGCTGGAGCAGGGGCGCGAGGTCTTCGCCGTCCCCGGATCGCCACTTGATCCGCGCTCGGAAGGCACAAACCTCTTGCTCAAGGACGGCGCGCATCTGGCAGCACGGCCCGACGACGTACTTTCCGTTCTCGCACAAATGCGCCTGAAGCCCCTTTCCGACGTATCGTCGGAATTTGACCGTTTCGGGGCAGAGCAGGGCGCATTGCCATTGCCCACACCGCCGGAAGAAGAGATGAAAACCTTACGCCGCCGCATTCTGGGAATGCTGGGTTCCGCGCCGACTTCCATTGATGACATTATGCGCGAGGCTGGAGCACCGCCCGCCCATGTGCTGACCGCGCTTCTGGAATTGGAGCTGGCCGGACGTATTGAACGCCAGCCGGGAAATAAGGTAAACTTGATAGGGGACATGCAAGAGGGGCTTTTCAATGTCGGATAATCTGGTCATCGTCGAGTCGCCTGCCAAGGCCAAAACCATCAACAAGTATCTGGGACCCGGATACCGCGTCATCGCCAGCTTCGGCCATGTGCGGGACCTGCCCGCCAAGAACGACTCGGTCCGGCCCGATGCCGATTTTGCGATGGAATGGGAAATGTCCGAGCGCGCGAAAAAGCCGGTCAATGAAATCGTGACGCTGGCCAAGAAGTCCAAGATGGTCTATCTCGCGACCGACCCCGATCGCGAGGGCGAGGCCATTTCCTGGCACATCACGCAGGTCCTGAAAGAAAAAAACGTGCTGGACAAGGTTCCGGTCCGCCGTGTGACGTTCAACGAGATCACCAAAAGCGCGGTCAAGGAGGCCTTCGAACACGCCCGCGACCTCGACCACAATCTGGTCGATGCTTACCTCGCCCGCCGCGCGTTGGATTATCTGGTGGGCTTTACCCTCTCCCCCGTATTGTGGCGCAAATTGCCGGGGGCCCGGTCCGCCGGACGCGTGCAATCCGTCGCGCTTCGTTTGATCTGCGAGCGCGAGACCGAGATCGAAGCCTTCCGCCCGCAGGAATACTGGACGGTTGAAACCATGCTCTCCACCCTTGACGGGCGCGGCTTTACGGCGAAACTCTCCAACCTCGACGGCAAGAAGATCGAAAAATTCACGATCAACAACGAAAAATCCGCAAAGGACGCGGTCGGCCGCATCGAAGGACAGAACTTTTCCGTGGGATCGATCGAGCGCAAGCAGGTCAAGCGCCACCCGCCGCCGCCCTTCATCACCTCGACCCTGCAGCAGGAAGCAGCCAGAAAGCTGCGTTTTTCCGCGACCAATACCATGCGCACGGCGCAACGGCTTTATGAAGGTGTGGACATCGGCGGCGAGACCGTGGGCCTGATCACCTATATGCGTACCGACGGCGTGACGCTCAGCCGCGACGCGGTTTCATCCTGCCGCAATCTGATCGGCAAGAAATTCGGCGACAACTACCTGCCGGGCGAGGCGCGGGTCTACAAGTCCAAGGTCAAGAACGCGCAGGAAGCGCACGAAGCCATCCGCCCTACCGATGTCTTCCGCACACCCGAGCAGGTGCGCGGATACCTGAACGACGACGAAGCGAAGCTGTACGAACTGATCTGGAAGCGCACCGTCGCCTCCCAGATGGAAAGCGCGGTGCTTGATCAGGTCTCGGTCGACATTAAAAATGCGGATGGCAAGGTCGTGCTGCATGCGACGGGTTCCATCGTGACCTTCGACGGATTTTTGAAGCTCTACCGCGAGGACATCGACGACGCGCCCGAAGGGGCCGAAGGCGATGAAGACCGCCGCCTGCCGCCGCTCAAAGAAGGTGACAGGCTTAAACTGGATGAGGTAAAGCCCAACCAGCATTTCACCCAGCCTCCGCCCCGCTATTCCGAGGCCAGCCTTGTCAAGAAGATGGAAGAACTGGGCATCGGTCGCCCTTCGACCTATGCCTCGATCCTTCAGGTCCTGCAGGACCGCGACTACGTCAAGCTCGACCAGCGCCGCTTCGTGCCCGAAAGCCGGGGGCGGATCGTGACCTCGTTCCTTGCCAACTTCTTCAAGAAATACGTCGAATACGGATTTACCGCCGATCTGGAAGAAGACCTTGACGAAATTTCCGCGGGCGAGATCGAGTGGAAAAAAGTCTTAAGCGGTTTCTGGCTCCCCTTCAAGGAAGCCATTGAAAAGACCCAGGGGCTGACGATGTCGGATGTCATCGACGCCCTTGACCGCGAACTTGAACCTTATCTGTTCCCGACGGCGGCCACCGATGGCGCGAAGGCCCGCAAATGCCCGGCCTGCGCTGATGGGCGCTTGGGATTGAAGCTTGGACGTTTTGGTGCTTTCGTCGGCTGCTCGAACTACCCGACCTGCACCTTCACGCGGCAAATGATCGTGGCCGAAGGCGCGGAAGGCGATGCCGCCCAGGGCGACATGGGACCCAAGGAACTCGGACCGGATCCCAAGACGGGTTTGCCTGTGACCTTGCGCCGCGGGCCCTACGGTCCCTACGTGCAATTGGGACCGGGTGCGGCCGCCAAGCCCGCGCCGGTTGAGGAAAAACCCGCCGCAGAAGGCGAAAAGCCCAAGAAAGGCCGCAAGAAGAAAGACCCGACTGAAAAGCCCAAGCGCGCCCCCGTCCCCAAAAACATGGACCCGGCCGACATCGACCTTGAAAAGGCGCTGGCGCTGCTCACGCTGCCGCGCGACGTGGGCCTGCACCCGGAAACGAAGGAAATGATCAAGGCCGGGATAGGGCGTTTCGGCCCCTATCTCGTCCATCAGGGAAAGTTCAAATCCATCCCCGCCGACGATCCCGATGGCGTTTTGACCATCGGTCTTAACCGCGCCGTCGACCTTCTGGCTCAACCCTCACGCGCGCGTGGAGGCGGCAACAGCAATTTCGGCAAGATCCGTGATTTGGGCAATCATCCCTCCGACGGCAAGCCCGTGGTGTTGAGCAAGGGACGCTATGGCCCCTACATCCGCCATGGATCGGTCAATGCGACCGTGCCCAAAGACGCCAATCTTGAAACGATTTCTCTGGATCAGGCCGTCGAATGGCTTTCCGCCAAGGCGGCAAAGGGCGGAAAAACCCCGGGCCGCAAAAAGGCCGGGAAGGGGTGAGGTTTGTATTTTTCTGCTATTAAAAAAACAAAACCTCTGTCACCCCCGCTTTACGCGGGGGTCCGGAAGTCCTTCTGGCCGTCATATGACGCGCGGACGCGCTACCAGATGCCCGCGCGAAGACGGGCATGACATTGGCTAAAATTCCATGAACCGCGCCTTCCCCACCACCTCCGACCTTGTCGCCTTTATCGAACAGGCGGGCGGCACGGCGATGACGCGCGACATTGCCAAGGCTTTTGACCTCAAAGGGCAGGCCCGTACGCTTTTGCGCCAGACGCTGCGCGTCATGGAGCAAGAACGTCTCATCGAAAAGACCCGCAGCAAGACCTGGGCCTTGCCGCATGCGCTGCCCGATACGTTGATTGTTGAAATCACAGGGCTTAGCCCCGACGGTGAAATCACAGCAAAACCCATAGCCTGGAAGGGCGAGGGCGAAGCCCCCGTCATCTACATGAACCCCGCCTATCACGGCCATACGGCGCTGGAGCGCGGCGACCGCGTGCAGGCCCGCGTCAAGAAAGGCGCGGACGGCGAATATGAGGGCACCGCGCTTCGCCGCCCCGAAGAATCCAAAGACCGCATCCTTGGCGTCTTCAACCGGCAAAAAGGCGGGGGCATGGTCGACCCCGTCGACAAATCCATCCGCAGCGAATTTTTTGTGCCCGATGCCGATTCCATGAGCGCCCAAAGCGGCGATCTTGTCATGATTGAAATATCCGGTGTCCGCGCAAGACAGCGTACCGCACGTGTAGTCGAACGCCTTGGCGGTGACGATGATCCTTATTTTATCAGTCTTATTTCGATCCACAGCCACGGCATTCCGACGCAATTTTCGCCCAAGGCCCAGAAAGAAGCCGATGCCGGAACCGTCCCCGACATGAAGGGCCGCGAGGACCTGACCAAAATTCCGCTGGTCACGATTGACGGGCCGGACGCCCGCGATTTCGATGACGCCGTCTTTGCCGAACCGGACCCGGCTCATCCCGGCGGCTGGCATATCGTGGTGGCTATTGCCGATGTGTCGTGGTATGTGCGCTCCGGATCGGCATTGGATCAAGACGCCGTATCGCGCGGCAATTCGACTTATTTCGCCGACCGCGTCGTGCCAATGCTGCCCGAGGCCCTATCCAACGATCTTTGCTCTCTCCGGCCCCATCAACCGCGCGCAACGATCGCAGCGCATCTCTGGATCGACGCCTCCGGCCAGTTGAAGAAATACAAATTCGTGCGGGGGATCATGCGTTCGGCAGCGCGTCTGACCTATGAACAGGTGCAGGCGGCCAAGGACGGAAAGCCCGACGCTGCGACCAAGCCGCTCTTGGAAAGCGTCATCAAACCTCTTTATGCGGCCTTCAAGATTCTTGATAAGGCGCGACAGGACAGGGGCGCGCTCGACCTTGATCTGCCCGAGCGCAAGGCCAAGATCGACGAAAAGGGAAATGTCGTCAGCATCCTGCCCCGCCAACGGCTTGACAGCCACAAGATGATCGAGGAGTTCATGATTTTGGCCAATGTCGCGGCCGCCTCGGCCCTTGAAGATAAGAAGGCACCTTGCGTCTACCGCGTCCACGACCGCCCCGACGCCGGAAAGCTGGAATCCCTGCGCGATTTCCTGAAATCCGCCGGCTTTTCATTGCCGCGGTCGGATCAGGTCGGGCCCGCCCAGCTCAACGGCATTCTGAAGAAAGCCCGCGAAAGCGGCCAGGCGGAACTCATCAGCACGCTGGTCTTGAGAAGCCAGAGTCAGGCCTGTTACAAACCATCCAACAACGGTCACTTCGGTCTTGCCTTGACGCGCTACGCCCATTTCACCTCGCCGATCCGCCGTTATGCCGATCTTCTGGTGCACCGCTCGCTTGTCCGCGCCTATGGCCTTGGCGACGGCGGGATGGAGAAGGATGAGTCCGAAGATCTGGCCGGCATATCAAAACACATATCGGAAACCGAGCGCCGCTCCATGATGGCCGAGCGCGACGCGATGGACCGTTTCACCGCGCTTTTCCTCTGCGGCAATATCGGCTCTGTTTTCGAGGGCAAGATTTCCGGCGTCACGCGTTTCGGACTTTTCGTCACGCTGGACGACACAGGGGCCAACGGCATCGTGCCCGTGCGCTCGCTGCCCAACGACCGCTATTTCCATGACGAACGCCGCCATTGCCTGACCGGGCGCAATACCGGTATCAGCTTCCGTCTTGCCACCCGCGTGGTTGTAAAGCTGATCGAAGCCTCGCCGCTGAAAGGGTCCACAGTGTTCGAGCTGATCGCGGCGGATGGCATGGAAACGGGGGAAAAACAACGCGAAAAACGGAAAAAACGGCGGTAAATCCTATTTCTTCGCCGGCTCCGCGGGTTCAACGCGATTGCGGCCGTTTTGCTTGGCCTTGTAAAGCGCTTCATCGGCCCTCTCGATGAAATCCTCGATCGGCTCGCCCGGCGCGTATTCCGCAACGCCAATGGAAATTGTAATTTTTCCCAAATTTTTGTTCGTTGTGCGGTTGATCACTTCTTTCATTTCGATTTGCTTGCGCAGGGAGTTTCCGACCATGACGCCGCCGTTGATAGGCGTTTCCGGGAGCAAAATAGCAAATTCCTCGCCGCCGTACCGAGCGGCAATATCGCGGCCCTTAACGCCGTCCTTGAGCGTTCTGGCCACGAGCTTCAAAACCTGATCTCCGACCTGGTGGCCATGCGTATCGTTGAACTTTTTGAAGAAATCGACATCCAGCATCATGAGCACGAGCGGCGTCTTGTTCTGCTCAGATTCTATAATCGAGTGCTCGATAAAACGGTCAAAGGCCTTGCGGTTGGCAAGACCTGTCAGGCCATCGGTCATTGCTTCCTTCTTGACGGAGTCGAGGCTCTTGCGCAGCTCATCAACCTGGCTTGATGAATTGGTCAGCTGGATCTCGAGGTTCTGGCTGTGCTGAACAACTTTCTTTGTGTCAGCCACAATATCGGACACGACTCTTGTCAGGTCGGAAAGCGTTTTGGCGCCTGCAATCTCCTTGGTTGCTGCGCCAAGCGAAGTGCCGTACTCAGTCGTGGATGCCTTGACCGAATTTAGAACTGCTGCAATTTCAGTTATGGATTTCTGCATTTGTTCGGTAATTTTCTGAACCTCGTCCTCACGCGCCTCAGGGCTTAGGTGCTTCTGGTAGAGACGCTGGCAGCTCACTTCATCAAACGCACCCACATGCTCATTGATGGCACGGACAATTTCAGGGTCGCCCTGATAAAAATAAAACCAAAGTTCATAGTTGTTGGGCGTTGGAAGGAGCTTTTCCTTCTCAATCCGCTCAAGCGCCATGACGGCCACTTCCTGAGCGCGTTCACTCGGCTTTTTATGCGTTTCCGCCATACCCCTGCTCCCTCCCTCTAAGTATACGGCAAGGAAGTAAATAAAAGTTTTCTATCGACACGAACCTATAGAATTAGGGGCGCATACTTTATGACCATCAAGCCAACGCGCCCCGCTTAAATCGGCCCCTAATAGCGCCGCGCGGTCAAGTTTAGCCCCCGTCAAATCAGCATTACGTAAACCAACTCCTTGCAGCCGTACCCCGCGCAGTTCGCTTCTGATGAACAAGGCGCCCGAGAGATTCGCATGGGAAAAATCAGCCTCAATCAATCGGGCGCCGCTAAAATCAGTGTTGGCAAGATCCGCCTCGGAAAAACCCGCGCGATAAACTTCAGCGCCTGTAAAAAGCGCACCGCTCATTTTAACCTGGCGAAAATTGCTGTCTTTTATATGCGCGCCGCTCAGATCAGCCCCGGTCAATTCGCGCTTCTCAAAAAAACAACGCTGCCATTCCACGCCGGGCGCTGGCGGATCAGAACAATAGGCGTGAGCCAAGGCAGGTAAAAATAAAAAAAGAAGGAGAAATGTGCCTCGGAGTTTTTGCACCATTACATTCTTTCAAGATTGGGCTGGATGTGTTCTTTTGTTTCTTGCTGCTCTTTCAGGAAAGCCAGCGCTTCTTCGGAATCTTTCGCAACAAAGTACATATCGCGATGCCACTTTTGAACAAAGCCGCAACCCACCATATGATCGATCATTTGCAAAAGCGGTTGCCAGTAGTTCTTGGTGTTGATAAACACCACCGGCTTGTCATGAAGCTTTAAATATTTCCAGGTCAATATCTCAAAGGTTTCATCCAGCGTGCCGAATCCGCCAGGAAGAATGACAAAGGCGTCTGACTTTTCAACCATCATTCTTTTGCGGGTATGCATGCTATCGACGACATGCAGCTCCATGACTTTGGTGTTCACTATTTCCTTGGTCTGTATATGTTCGGGAATAATGCCAACGACTTCGCCGCCTTCATCATGGGCGGACTCGGCCACAATCCCCATCAATCCGACTTTTCCGCCCCCATAGACAAGACGCAATCCCTGCTTCGCCACAAGATGCCCCAGACGGGCGGCTTCTTTTTTGTAAGCCTGATCGACTTTTTCGCCGGTACCGCAGTAAACACACACAGAGGTAAGGATGGACATTTATTTTTCTTCTTTCCAGTTAACGGGTGCAAACTCTCTCTTTGAGAAGATATACAAAGGGCAGAGATTGCTGAAGAAAATGAAGAATTTCAACAATCAAAGCATCCAGGGTCACATGGCCTGCGACACGGCTCTCATAAAAAGCGCAAACGCGCTGCTTTTTAGCCACGCAAAAACGCACACTGGGCAATTTCCGGGTTCCGTGCAGAACGGCAATCCCCTCGGCCCGCGCCTTGGCACAGTCGGCCGTGTACGGAAACTCGCCAATATCGCTCCATAGAGCGCAAGTTGTACCGCCCTGATCAGAGACCAGGGAAACATTGATCACAATACCGGCACACGAAAAACTGTGTTTCGACGGCGGCGGCAGGCGATCAAGGACAAATATCTCATCCTCATTGAGCGTCATGGCATTAAATGGCAAAATCCACGCTTCGCCCTGATTTTTTCCGTAATCTGAAAGCCTTTTTTCCTGGGACGACAAGAATGCCTCCTTGATTTTTTTCTATCATGCAGGCATTTAGTTTAAAATTCTATAAAGATCAGAGGTTATTATGTCTTTTTCTGACGTCCTGCACCTTATCAAAGGCGCAATAAGCACGATTTGCATCCCTGTGCACCCGGCCGGCATTCCCTTCATCCTTGGATTTGCGGGAATAACGGTCATTCTTTTCTGGCTTTCGGGCTTTCTGGGTACCGCGGGCCTCGTGCTTACCCTCTGGTGCGTTTATTTTTTCCGCAACCCTGACAGAATCACGCCGGTCCGGGGCGGTCTTGTCGTCAGCCCCGCCGATGGCATTGTATCCATGATCGCCAAAGTGCCCCTGCCGGCGGAGCTGAAGTCAGCCGTCAGCGGAACTTTTACGCGGATCAGCATTTTTCTGAACGTATTCGACGTGCACGTCAATCGCATTCCAGCCGATGGCGATATTGTCGAAACCGTCTATCAGCCGGGAAAGTTTCTCAACGCCAGCCTTGACAAGGCCAGCGAGGAAAATGAACGCGCCACGGTTCTGCTGAAACCCAAAAATCACGCAAGCCAGATTGCCTTTGTCCAGATCGCGGGTCTGATCGCACGGCGTATCATTTGTAAAGCCGAAAAAGGACAAGTCGTTAAGGCTGGCGAGCGCTATGGCCTTATCCGCTTTGGCAGCCGCGTTGACGTCTATCTTCCCGCCGGGACCGAGCCTTTGGTCTGCATAGGCCAGCGCATGATCGGCGGCGAAACAATCCTGGCTGATTTGAACTCTTCCGAGACGGCACGGCTGGGAGAAAAGCGCTGATGGCTGACGCCCGCCCCCACAAAAAAGTTTCTTTCCACCGTATGGTTCCCAACATGCTGACCATTACGGCGCTTTGTGCCGGCATGACGGCCGTCAAATTCGCCATCAGCGGGCGGTGGGAAGCGGCCGTGCTGGCCATCGTGGCCGCCGCATTTATTGACGGCTTTGACGGCGCGGCGGCGCGTCTTCTGAAAGCATCAAGCAAATTGGGCGCTGAACTCGACAGCCTCTCCGACTTTCTCTGCTTTGGCGTGGCGCCGGCGATCGTCATTTATCTCTGGGCCATACAAGACGCCGGGAAGCTTGGCTGGTATGCGGCTTTGGCTTTTGCGGTGGCGGTGGCCCTGCGCCTGGCGCGATTTAACTCTGCCCTTAAAAGCACCGAACAGGATAAAAAACCTGACAGCCCCCTGACAAAATATTTTGTCGGCGTTCCCTCTCCCGCAGGCGCCGGCCTTTGCATCACGCCGATGATTATCGCCTTTCAGCTGCCGGAAGGCCCGCACCTGATTTCAGCTCCCAAGGTTGTGGCCCCCTGGATGCTTTTTGTCGCAGCATTGATGGTCAGCCGCATTCCGACCTTTTCAAGCAAGCAAATCCGCCTTCCCCAAAAAATGGTTATTCCCGGCCTTGCCCTGTTTGCGCTTTTGTTTATCAGCCTGATCAATGAACCCTGGCCAACGCTGACGCTTATGGCGGGGTTTTATCTGGCTTCGATCCCGTGGGCCATTGTCCATTACAATCGCACACGCGCGCGCCTTGGCGCGCCCCTGGAACCGCCCGAGCCTGAATCCGTTCCGGCCGATGACGATCATTGATCCGTTAATGTGACGCGGAAGCGCCGATAGACTGCTGTTTGATTCTTTCAGCCAGCTTAGGTGATTTGTGCCGGACTTCTTTTTGAGCTTTTTCATTGCCCGACTGGATCAGCTGCACAGCACGGCGGCTCGCCATTTCCGCGTTGGGCGCAACATCAAGCGGCTTTTCTTTTTCACCCTCGACCTCAAGAAGCTGCTCATGAAGCCTGGCCAGTTTGGGCAGGCCCGATAAAGCACCCGCCGGCATCCTGGTAATCCCTTTAAGCGACGCCGAGGAAAGCTTGATCCCCGCGGTCAGATCGTCCTTGCCCTTTGTTTTCTTGGCGGGCGCGAATTTTGAATCCGTATTGCCGGAGCCCAGGCGATGTTTTTGTGACTTAAGAGCATCCTTGCTCATGAGATCAAAGCTCGCCGCTTTTGACGGCTGTTGCGCCTCTTGCCCCTGTTTTTGCGCATTCCATCCGGCCGTCACGCCGGGCATTTGTGTTTTTGGATCGGCTGCTTTCTGCTCCGGCTTACGCTCTTCAAAAGTCTTAAAAGCCACTTCAGCCGCCATGGCCGCAGGCCCGGTAATCAGCGTCGCTATCAGATCCGCGACAAAACTCGCGTCTGTCCTCTGCGCCTTGGTTGGCTCAAGCTTTTTTATTTCGTCGGAAATGGCAACCTCAAGCCCATGGCCTATCTGGCCAAGCTCCGGCAAAGTGCTTTCTCTGAGATTGACATCAACGCTCATTCCAAAACTCCCATCCTCTGAATAGGATACCATTTTTTATGAAAAAAATCAATGGGATAAAGGCTATCCAGCTGTATTTATTGATCTTTTTAAGCGGCTAGTTTTCGATCCGCACGCAAACGACGGTATCCCAGGGCTTCGGCCACATGATGCCGCAAGACGGAAGGAGCGCTCTCAAGATCCGCCAGCGTCCGCGCCACGCGCAGGACGCGATGATAGCCCCGCGCCGAGAGCTTCATCTTGTCGGCGGCGTCGACCATAAGTTTACGGCCTTCCTCGTCGAGCGCTGCCATTTTCTCCAACATCTCTCCGTCGGCTTCGGCATTGGTGCGAATACTCATGCCCGAAAAACGCGCGGCCTGAATGTCGCGCGCGGCAGCCACGCGCTTGGCCACGTCCGCCGATGTTTCGGCGGGCGGCGGCAGAGATAAATCGGCCGCCGACACCTGTGGCACATCAATTACAATGTCGATGCGATCGAGCAAGGGGCCCGAGATTTTCGCCTGATATTCCGCGCCGCATTTTGGTACGCGCGCGCAGGAAAGCGCGGCGTCGCCCAGATGCCCGCAACGGCAGGGGTTCATGGCGGCGATCAGCTGAAAACGCGCCGGGAAATTCATGTGGTAATTGACGCGACTGACAAGCACGCGGCCTGTTTCCAGCGGCTGGCGCAGGGCTTCAAGCGTGTTGCGTGAAAATTCGGGAAGTTCATCCAAAAACAAGATGCCGTGATGCGCGAGCGAAATTTCACCCGGCGTCGCCTTGAACCCGCCGCCGATGAGCGAGGGCAAGGACGCCGAATGGTGCGGATCGCGGAACGGACGTCTACGCAGCAGACGCCCGTCTTCAAGCTGTCCCGCGATACTGTGAATCATCGAGACTTCGAGCGCTTCGGATGGATCAAGCGGCGGCAGAATGCCGGGCAAACGCGAGGCCAGCATCGACTTGCCCGAACCAGGCGGGCCTATCATCAGCATGTTGTGGCCACCCGCGGCTGCGACCTCAAGCGCGCGCTTGGCGCTTTCCTGCCCCTTGACCTCGGAAAGATCCGGGATGCGTTCGTCCAGGTTTTGGAACTCCGGCCTTTCCGGTTTGGACAAAAGCTGCACGCCCTTGATGTGGTTCATGAGCGCGACCAGATTGTGCGGCGCCAGCACGTCGATCTCGCCGGCCCACATGGCTTCCCTGCCGCAAGGCGCGGGGCAGATGATACTTTTACTCAACGCCGCCGCGTGAATGGCCGCGGGCAGGACGCCCGACACCTTGGTCAGAGTGCCGTCGAGCGCAAGCTCGCCCAGCACGACATGATGGTCCAGTTCATCCGCCGGGATCACGCCCATGGCGGCCAGCACACCCAGCGCAATGGGCAGATCGAAATGCGATCCTTCCTTGACCACATCGGCCGGGGCCATGTTGACGGTCAGGCGTTTGGGAGGCAGCGAAAGGCCGATGGCGTGCAGCGCGGCGCGCACCCGTTCGCGGCTTTCGCCGACCGCTTTGTCGGGCAGGCCTACGATGTTGAAGGCCGGAAGGCCGTTCGAGAGCTGGACCTGAACGTCAATGTCCAGAACCTCAACGCCCTGAAAGGCAACGGTGTTAACGCGGGCGACCAAATGGCTTTTCCTCTGAAAATTGTCTGTAAATCCAGGCTTTTGTACTCTAAATGTTCTCTTTAGTAAAGCTATACCAAATAATATTGACATATTAACGGAAAAAACCTATAAATATGTGAAATTATTATTTGCAGATGATTGAGACGATTCTCATGACCGACGATCCGAACAACTCTAAACAAACGCTCGCCGCCCTTCGGCTTATGAAGGAGGTTGAGGAGCGTTTGAAAGACGTCCCGCCTACAGAGCGGCGTGACATGATCGAAAAAATGATCAAGGTCGAGGAAGAACGGCTGGCCGGAAAAGCGGTGGCGGATAAAAAGGACGAGAAACTGGCCGAGATTGATCGGTCAATTAAGATCTCCAAGGAGAATGCGGAAGGTTTGAAATTGCTGGCCAGAAAATTTAAGCAAGCAGGGCTTGGCTTTGGAGGTCTTTCGACGGCTGCTGTCGGAACGATTTTTTCTTTGCCTGCGGCCGTCTTTACGCTCAGCGACATTTTTTTAACCGGAGGAGCTATTGCTGCCGTCACAGGAATTTGTTTAGGGACCGGCTATATAGCAAAGCGCGGGGGAAAAAGTTTCCAGAAATATGCGGCCGAGCTTGAAGAAAAAAGAGCAGAATTTCTAAAAGCCCTGCCCGCGCCCGGTGCGGCCAAAGTCGCGCCGCCCGCGCCCGCCATGCTGAAACTGGTAGGCAGTTTTAATGCACCCGCGCCGGATGGAAATGCCGCCACACCCTCCACGCAACCCAAACCACAAGCGCCGAAATCATGAACGACGAAGAAAAACATACGCCAAAGCCTGAAGCCAGCGCCCGGCTGGAGAAGGAGATTGAAGAGGTCAACCGCGCGCTCAGACAAAATTTATCCGCCCTGGATATGCTGAAAAAGCAGAATAATTATCTAAAAAAATTCAGCCTCGCTGCTGGGGCGGGAAGCGCTGCGATCATGGGATATACCCTGACGGCGACAACGGCGGCCCTTACCGTTGGCGATTTTCTTCTAACCGGCGGCATAGCCACTCTTCTGACGGGTTTCCCGCTGACTTTTATCCCGCTCAACAAGCTTTTTACAAAACACGTACAGGCTGACACTGAAAACCTTGAGGAAAAAAAGGAACAGCTTCTTAAATCCCTTCCCGCGCCCGGTGCGCCGCAAACAGCACCGGCTCTGCCCGCCATGCTGAAGCTGGCGGGCAGTTTCAATGCGCCCGCACCGGATGGAAATGCCGCCACGCCCTCCACGCAGCCCAAACCACAGGTGCCGAAATCATGAAGGTTAAGAAAAACAAAACATCAAAACCTGAAGCCAGCCTGAGCATCGAAATCGATTTGTCAGGTATCCCACGCGATCAATGGCCCGCGGTGATTGAACAGACGCTGCGGATTGCCATGGAAAAACCATCAGAAGAAGAGACAAAAGAACAAAAAGCCGCGGTCGATCTTTGGAAGCTGGACGTGGCGGAAAAAAGGGTCAGGTATCAAATCAAGGATGCCGCGGCAGTCAGCAAGATGGGTAAAATCCTGGGCGCCGGCCTTGGACTTGGGTCGCTGGGTATTTTTTCGACAGCGGCCGCCATTACAGCAGATGTTCTTTGCTTTGGCGGGTTTATGACCGCCGCAAGCGTGGGGGTGGGGCTCAGCGGCCTTTCTGCTGGCGCCGACAGAAAAAAGAAAGAAAAGGAACTGGTGGAAATTCAGCAGCGCCGGATGGAACTGCAAGAAAAGATTCAGATGCAAGATTCCCCGCCTACCGCGCCCTCCATGCCCGCTATGTTAAAATTACTGGGTCCGGCAGTGGAATTTAATGACAAACCAAAGCAAGAAAAGAACAAAACTGGGCCAAAACCGCCCCTTGGTCCTGCTTTTGATTGACAAAAGCTGTTTATACAGCGACACTGGTCGTGTACCTTTAAAAGGAGGCGCACATGCTCTTTGATTCGCTCGCAGACTTCGCTGGTTCCCTCACTGAATCTTTCAGCACGGCTGTTACCGGCGGCGCTCACTTTGTAGGTACCATGATGGCCGTCAGCACGGTTTTCAATACCGTCAGCCCGAAGCCTGAAAATGCTCAAAAGCCCAATATCTACAGGCCTCTTTCACCGGTGATCAATTTGGCTCCGGGCGGCATGCTGATCCAATAGATTTTTAGCTTCAGTGTATCAGAAGTTCATGGCGGCAGACCCACAGGTCACCGGCTGTTATGATGTCTTTGTTCGCCACGCGGACGGAATGGAGTTTCCCTTCAATCTCCTTGACCCAAAACCCCAAAAACTTTTTCAGCTCGGGAAAATGGGGGGCCAGATCGTATTGCTGCCAAAGGAAAAGCTGTAAAAGATCGGGATGATCCGGCATGCGATAAAAAATCTCGGCCGTTGTCAGGCGATAGTCACGTATTTGAAGATCTAATTTTGCCATATTCCTAAAACTCCTATTAGAAACACGCAATTGTTGTAAAATTAAATGTCCTTTTTTCTTGGACATCTATCTTAATATTACCACATATACATTTTTAAGTGGTTAAAAATATATGGAATCAATGATTTAGCACTCGCGATGTGAAACTGCTAAAAAGTGGCAAACATTTGTTTAACTTGAATTTTTTGCCAGGATGCCCTAGATATTTAGCACTTTCCGGCCAAGAGTGCCAAGGAAAGCAACCCATTTGGAAACTGGAGGAAGACTTAAATGAAATTCCGTCCCCTGCACGACCGGGTTCTGATCCGTCGCCTTGAAAGCGATGAAAGAACGGCCGGCGGCATCATCATCCCCGACACCGCAAAAGAAAAACCGGTCCAGGCCGAAGTCGTTGCCTGCGGCACCGGCACCCGCGATGAAACCGGACGCATCGTCCCGCTCGACGTGAAGCCGGGTGATTGCATCTTGTTCTCGAAATGGTCGGGAACCGAGGTCAACATCGATGGCGAAGAACTCCTCGTAATTAAGGAGAGCGACATCATGGGCATCCTCGAAGGTAAAAAAAAGGCAAAAGCCGCTTAACCTGAACTTGTCATCCTGAGCCCGAAGGGCGAAGGATCTCGGCAGTGTCCGTGAGATTCTTCGGTCGCTTCGCCCCCTCGGAATGACAAAAGTTATTTAACACTCAAAAGGAGTAAAAACTATGGCAGCAAAAGATGTGAAGTTTTCAGCCGATGCACGGCAGAAGATGCTTCGCGGCGTCGACACGCTCGCAAACGCGGTGAAAGTCACGCTGGGCCCCAAAGGCCGCAACGTCGTGATCCAGAAATCCTACGGCGCCCCGCGCATCACGAAGGACGGCGTCACGGTCGCAAAGGAAATCGAACTTGAGGACAGCCTCGAGAACATGGGCGCACAAATGGTGCGCGAAGTCGCAAGCAAGACCAACGACGTGGCCGGCGACGGCACGACGACCGCGACCGTTCTGGCGCAAGCCATCTTCCGCGAAGGCGTGAAGTCGGTGGCGGCGGGCATGAACCCGATGGATCTGAAACGCGGCATCGACATGGCGGTTGAAGCTATCGTCGAAGACATCAAGGGCCGCGCCAAGAAAGTCTCGAAGAACGATGAAATCGCGCAAGTCGGCACGATCTCGGCCAATGGCGACAAGGAAATCGGCAAGATGATCGCCGAAGCCATGGCCAAAGTCGGCAACGAAGGCGTGATCACGGTTGAAGAAGCCAAGTCGCTCGAAACCGAACTCGACGTCGTCGAGGGCATGCAGTTCGACCGCGGCTATCTCTCGCCCTACTTCATCACCAACGCCGACAAAATGGTCTGCGAACTCGACAGCCCCTATATTCTTTTCCACGAGAAGAAGCTGTCCAACCTGCAAACCATGCTCCCGATTTTGGAAGCTGTCGTTCAAAGCGGCAAGCCGCTTCTGATCGTGGCTGAAGATGTCGAGGGCGAGGCGCTTGCCACGCTCGTTGTCAACAAGCTTCGTGGCGGCCTGAAAGTCGCGGCCGTCAAGGCACCCGGCTTCGGCGATCGCCGCAAGTCGATGATGGAAGACATGGCCATCCTGACCTCGGGCGAAGTCATCTCGGAAGAGCTGGGCATCAAGCTTGAGAACGTGACGCTGCAACAGCTTGGCAAAGCCAAGAAGGTCCGCATCACGAAGGACGACACGACGATCATCGGCGGTTCGGGCAACAAAAAGGAAATCGACGGCCGCATCGCGCAGATCAAGGCGCAGATCGAGGAAACGACCTCCGACTACGACCGCGAGAAGCTGCAAGAACGCCTGGCCAAACTGGCCGGCGGCGTTGCGATCATCCGCGTCGGCGGCGCGACCGAAGTCGAAGTGAAAGAGAAGAAAGACCGCGTTGATGATGCTTACCACGCCACGAAAGCGGCGGTCGAGGAAGGCATCGTTTCCGGCGGCGGCGTCGCTCTTCTCTACGCCAAGCGCGCGCTCAAAGGCCTCAAGCCCTTCAACCGCGACCAGGAAGTGGGCATCGAGATCATTGCCCGCGCCATCGAAGCCCCGATCCGCCAGATCGCCCAGAACGCGGGCGTTGAAGGCTCGATCGTGGTTGGCAAACTGCTCGAACAGAAAGACGCCAACTACGGCTATGATGCTTCGCGCGACGAGTTCTGTGATCTCGTCAAGGCGGGCATCGTGGACCCCGTGAAGGTCGTCCGCTGCGCGCTTCAAGATGCGGCGTCCGTCGCGGGCCTCATGATCACGACGGAAGCCACCGTCGCCGATCTGCCCAAGAAGGAAGAAGCTCACAGCCACGCCGGCCACGGCCATGGCGGCGGCATGGGCGGCATGGATATGATGTGATATCTGTCCAAGCCTCTGAATAAAAAAGGGCCGGGGATGAACCCGGCCCTTTTTTCATGCAGCACCTTTTAGCGCACGGATTTAATTCTAGCCGGTTGCGCCATCGTTGACGCCTGCGCGTTAAACACGGTGCTCATATCTTTGGCGATGCGGCCAAAGCCGCCGGGTGTCGACTTTGCCTCAATCACGCACAGATAAAAGGCGTCGATAAAATCGGCAATCCCCACCAGGATATTCCCGTTGGCAAAGGCCACAAAACCGAAGGCCACCAGCGCACCGGCATAGATAATGCGCGGATAACCCTTGTAATCGGCATCCCCCCGGATAACGTTGCGCAGCGCGATCACAAAAGCTGCGATGACAAAGGGGAAAGCCCAGATGGATTCAAGCCCCGACATCAGCCCCAGGCTGCAGAAACCCGCTGTCGTCCAGGTTTCGGGACGGAAGAAGGCCAGCGAAAAGAACGAAGCCCCGGGATTGTTTTTCCACGCGCCGGAAAGGCAGAAGGAAAAGAGAATATTGCTGATCGCAAACAACGACCCCGTCAGCGCCGGCAGAAGATATTTATTGATGAAAATTTCCTGATCGGCCGCGCCCGTCCACAACTCAAGCGCGCCTCCCGAAAGCAGAATGCCCGCGTACAAAAAGGATGTCATGGCAACGATGCGTAAAGATACGCAATCGTTCAGGACAAAAGCCGCAATGCCCGCCCTTTTGTGCAAAAAAGGCGGCTGGGTCATCTTCAACACTTTGAAAGAAATGACGACGGCAAGACAGATCAGCTGCAAAGCAAGGGCCAGCCCGCCGGCCGCTCCAAAAAGCAAAACACCCGCCACGGCAAAGCCAAAACCCGGATCAAAAACCAGCGACTTGAAGATATTTTGCGACTTTAGAATCATCACCGCTCCCCGTTCATCAAAAGTGCTTTTTCTCAGTCCCACGTAATATGGTATATTAAATATGTTAATTATTCGTAAAGATTGCCCCAAGCAACTTTAATTAATACACTAACTATTTGATATATATTGATTTTAAATTAAATCTCTTTTTGCCCGACATCGACATCTTCCCTTTATCAGCCAGCCGTTTAGAATTTCTTCATGGTCGGTCTTATCAGCACATTTTTGATCTCTTTTATCTTCGCACTGATCCTGACACTTGGGATTGTTGTAACGATCCGCAAAACATTGCTGGAAGTTTTTGGCAAGAAGGAACCTTCGCCATCGGCGGAGCCTGTACCCGTGACTGATACGCCTCCTCAAAAATCCGATCCCCTGCAAAGTCTTGGCATGACGGTGGCGGTAATTTTGTTTACCGTTGGCCTTTGGTATGTTGCGTACGATACGGCCTGCGACATTTGGAAACTTTTTAAGGCCGGGCAGTAACCCATGCCCGAGCTTCCCGAAGTCGAAACGGTCTGTCGCGGACTTGCCAAAGTTGTTCTGGGCCAGCGTATTTCATCCGTTCTTGTAAGGCACAGAATGCTGCGCATTCCCGTGCCCCCCACTCTTGAAAAAAAACTTCGCGGCCGCGTCATAACGCACATAAAAAGACGTGCAAAATACATCATCATGAATTTGGATAACGATCAAAGCGCGATCTGGCATCTGGGCATGTCGGGGAGCATGACGATCGCAAAAAATCAAAAACCGGTGGAAAAACATGACCACATCATTTTCAAAGCTGGAAAAAACACCGTTACTTTTAACGATCCCCGCCGCTTTGGCCTTGTCACAATGGACACCACCAAGCATCTTGCCCGCAACAAGCTTTTTCGTCATTTAGGCCCGGAACCGCTGGAAAAAAACTTTTCCGCAGAATATCTGGCCCGGAAACTTAAAGGTAAAAAGATCGCCATCAAGCTTGCCATCATGGATCAAAAAACCGTCGTCGGTGTCGGCAACATCTATGCGTCGGAGGCGCTCTTTCACGCCAAAATTGATCCCCGCCGCAAGGCCGGCTCCCTTAAAGCTCCTGAAATCCGAACTCTTGTAAACGCAATCCGCAAAGTCCTGCGCCAGGCGATCGCGGCCGGGGGCAGCTCCCTGCGCGATTATGTCCAGGCCTCGGGTGAGCTCGGTTACTTCCAGCATAAATGGGCTGTCTATGACAAGAAAGGCAACGCCTGCCCTCGTTGCGTATGCAGCCCTGAACAAACCGGCGGTATAAAAAGGATTATCCAGGGCGGGCGCGCAACATTCTACTGTCCCGTGAAACAACATTAAGCTAAAAAAGTATCATGATGCTAAGAGCTTTGATCCTCCTGTCTTTCCTGCTGTTCTTTCCTTTCATGCCCGCCACCGCGGCTGAAAAGGCGGAAAAACAGGTTTTTCTTGAAGCCATCGCGGACATGCCGCTTATGACGGGACTTACAGAAACAAAGGAAGCCGGTTTTACCTTCGACAAGCCCGAAGGACGCATCATTGAAACGGTGGCGTCAGGCAATGTTCCCGAAAAAGCCGCCAAGAGCTTTTATCGGACGTCCCTGCCAAAACTCGGCTGGAAGAATATCGCGGCCGACGTCTGGCAACGCGATCATGAAATCCTGCGCATCGATTTTCAGAGGAATAACAATGTGACCTATGTCCGTTTCAACATCTCTCCCGAAAAGTGAGGCAAGAATGGCAACTTACGAACATGTCATCGTCAAGACCGGCGGCAAAGTCGGCATCGTCCAGTTGAACCGTCCCAAGGCGCTTAACGCCCTTTGCGACAAAATGATGGATGAAATGACTGATGCGCTCGCCCGGTTTGAGAAAGATGACGGCATTCATGTCATTATTCTGACCGGCCTCGACAAAGCCTTTGCGGCCGGGGCGGATCTTAAAGAGATAGGTTCGAAGAGTTTCATCCAGATGTACCGTGAAAATTTTGGCGTCAGCAACTGGGATTCCGTCGGCCGTTGCCGCAAGCCGGTTATTGGCGCCATTTCTGGGTTCTGTCTCGGCGGTGGCTGTGAGATTGCCATGAACTGCGACATACTGATTGCCGCGGATAATGCAAAATTCGCGCAGCCTGAAATCACGGTCGGTGTCATGCCCGGCGCGGGCGGAACCCAGCGCCTTACGCGCGCCATCGGCAAATCGAAGACGATGGAGCTTTGCCTGACCGGACGCATGATGGACGCGGCCGAGGCTGAACGCGCAGGGCTTGTCAGCTCGGTCGTGCCGGCGGATCAGCTGATGGCCGAAGCCCTGAAAATGGCGCATAAGATAGCTTCGTTCTCGCTGACCGCCGCGATGATGATCAAAGAATCCGTCAACCAGTCCTTTGAAACGTCGCTTGCCGAAGGCATGCGTTTTGAACGCCGCATGTTCTATGCCAATTTTTCAACGGAAGACCAGAAGGAAGGCATGGGGGCTTTTGCCGAAAAGCGCCAGGCCAATTTCAAGAACCGCTGAGATTATCAGCGTGGCACGTTACCTATCCCAAGATTGAGAATTTGACCGCCGATGCGTCCTAGATTCTCAGAAACCCCGCCTAGAAATTCTTTATTTCTCCGTGTTTTCTGCGCCTTCTGGTCACAGTCTGACTCAAGACGCTGATGCGTCACGCGCGCCTGGCCCACATCATCAGGAGAAATCTTTGCATTACGCTGCATCTCCGCGATGCGTTCTTGATGCTCAACGCGCATCAGGCGGCATGTTTCCTCTGTAACGCCACTGCCAAAGCTATCGACCGTTTGCTCACCGATGCGGCGGCCAGCATGGGCGCCGGTTTCGCGCACAACCTGTCCTGTTTGCCCCTTAATCTGGTTCATCTGGTTCTGAGTTTGATACGGATCCGTCGCGCAACCGCCAGCCAAGGAAACACATGCCACCAAAGTAAAGGCATAGCCTAGTTTTTTTCTGTTCATGTTCCAAACCTCTCCAAATCTACAAATAGTCAATTATGCGTTTTATCATTGTTATGGCAAATTGTCAAGATAAAAAATGGTTAAAAAACTTGACTCAAAGCCATGAAGGAGAGTAAAAACACGAGTCTCTTGTGGATAACAAGGGTAAGTGATTGTTTTTAAAAGGTTAAGGTCTTAAAGAAAATGGCACAGCACAAGTCAGCAAAGAAGCGGATCCGTCGTAACGCCCGCCGTGGCACAATCAATAAAAGCCGCGTCTCCAAAATGCGCACACTTACTAAAAAGGTGGAAATGGCCATCGCGGCCGGTGATAAAAAGGCGGCAATGGCTGCCCTTAAACTGGCGCAACCTGAACTGCACCGCACAGCCGACAAAGGCACGATCCACAAGAAAACCGCCTCGCGCAAAATTTCCCGCCTCTCGGCGCGAATCAAGGCGCTCGCCTGAAGTAAAAAGTTTTTGAAGAATGCAAGCGGCCGCATGATTTGCGGCCGTTTTTATTTTTTAAATACGCCTAAAAAGATTCCTCAAAATAAAAAAATGCATAACCGCGAAAAAATCTTTCTTTTTTAAAAATGCGGTCTTCTTGCGTTGCGAAGATGAATGTTTCCGTGTAGCTTTTTTTCTCAAGTCCTACAAAAAATCTTCGCGATTGTTTTAAATCCTTGCGATTTCGGCTTTTTGACGATGGCGATGATTCTATTCAACCTGTTCTTTCCGAAGAAAGGGGTAATTGTTGATGCAAGATGCCGCCCATTCTCTGCCGCCAAGCGCTGCTCAGCCCTATGGCCGGGAAACATGGGATCGTCTGTGCGTCCTTTTGCGCAAGGACATAGGTGAAGCGCCGTACCGCAGCTGGATTGCGCCTCTTTCCTTCAAAAGTTTTGACGGCCATACGCTTTCGGTTGCAGCGCCCACACGCTTCCTCAAAAACTGGGTGTCCAGTCATTATGGGGATCAGATCCGCCGTCTCTGGCAATCCGAAACGGGCATATCCATTTTTGCGCTTGATGTCCTCGTTGAAACCGGCATGGAGCCAGTGGCTGTATCCACGGAAACCGCCGCTGATGCGCCCGCCGCCAACGAAAATATGGATCCCTCCACAACGCCCATTGAAGGCGTTTCCTCGCCTCTGGATCCGCGCTTTACTTTTGAAAATTTTGTTGTCGGCAAGCCCAATGAGCTGGCTTTTGCCGCAGCCCGCCGCGTTGCCGAAAGCGATAGCGTGGCGTTCAATCCGCTCTTCCTTTACGGCGGCGTGGGGCTTGGCAAAACGCATTTGATGCACGCCATCGCCTGGGCCATCCGCGCGCGCCGCCCCGAACGCAAAGTCATATACCTTTCGGCCGAAAAATTCATGTATCAGTTCATCCGCGCGCTTCGCTTCAAGGACACGATGGCGTTTAAGGAACAATTCCGCTCGGTCGATGTCCTGATGATCGACGATGTACAATTCATCTGCGGCAAGGAAGCGACACAGGAAGAATTTTTCCATACCTTCAACGCGTTGATCGATCAGAACCGCCAAATCATCCTCTCCGCCGATAAAAGTCCGTCCGATCTTGAAGGGCTGGAGGAACGCCTGCGCTCGCGTCTGGGCTGGGGGCTTGTGGCCGACATTCATCCCACGACCTACGAATTGCGTTTGAGCATCCTGCAATCCAAGCGCGACCAGTTCGGCGCGCAAGTACCTCAGGACGTTCTTGAATTTCTGGCGCACCGCATCACGTCGAACGTGCGCGAGCTGGAAGGCGCCCTGAAGAGAATCGTGGCCCATGCCGAACTGGTTGGGCGCCCCATCACGCTTGAAAGCACGGGCGACGTCCTGCGCGATCTTCTGCGCTCCTGCGACCGCCGCATCACGATTGACGAGATACAGAAGAAAGTGGCCGAACATTATGATATTCGCGTGGCCGACATGCATTCCGCCCGCCGCCTGCGCGCGGTTGCGCGCCCCCGGCAGGTCGCCATGTATCTGGCCAAGCAATTGACCCCGGCGTCGCTGCCCGAAATCGGCCGTAAATTTGGCGGACGCGATCACACGACGGTCATTCACGGCGTACGCAAGATCGAAGAGCTTTGCGCCGAGGATCCGTCGCTGGTGGCCGATCTTAATCTCTTAAAGCGCGCCCTGGCCGGTTGATCCCCGGTTTGTGGATTGTGGCGTTTTCCGCTATACTCCTTTCATGCGTTTTGCGAATTACATTGCACAATTTTTTGTTATTTTAGCGCTTCTTGCGGCCCCTTTGGCCGCGAAGGCAGAGTCTCCCGTCGCAGAAAAAAATGCGACGGCCCGCCTTGTCGCCAACGTCACCGGCAGTAAAGGACTGGATTTCCTTTTCCTGGGCGTGGATGTGGCGCTTAAGGATGGATGGAAAACCTACTGGCGCACCCCCGGCGATGCCGGCCTTGCCCCCGTCTTCGATTGGGTTGAGTCTAAAAACACCGGTAAATCCCGTGTTTATTATCCCGCACCGCACCGGTTTACCGTCGCCGGCCTTGATAATTTCGGATACAAGGAACGCGTCGTTTTTCCGATCATGCTCAGGCCTGAAAACAAGGAAAAACCCGTTAAAGTACGCCTGAAACTTTCCATTCTTGTCTGCAACGAAATTTGTGTGCCTGAAAAATTTGATCTTTCCCTGGACATTCCGGCAACAAAACCCGACCCTTCTTCCGACGTCGATCTGATCGTACAGTCCCTTCAACAAGTGCCCGTGACCGTTCCGCCGCGCGCCCTTTATCCCGAACATCTCTGGTTCGACAGTGAAAAGCGGGGACTTGAACTAAGAGTGACAGCCGCGCAAAAACCGCTTTCTCTTGACGTATTTGTTGAAAATGAAGACCAGCACGTCTTTGGAAAGCCTGACTATAAATTCACGCCCGCGCGCAACGAGCTTGCCGTGCATATCCCGCTGAACGGCAAGGCGGCTTCGAATGAAGCTCTGCTGGCCTCTTTATCGAAGAAAGACCCCATTATCACTGTTGTAACCGAAAATCTTAGGGTTGAAAAAACCATGAAGGTTTTGGCAGCGCCGCCGGTCGATGTCACGCAAGGCGCGGCATCCATGCCTCTGCTTGCGCTATCCGTATCACCAGCGCTTATTCTTCTGGCTTTTCTGGGCGGGATCATTCTGAACCTGATGCCCTGTGTCTTGCCGGTTCTGTCATTGAAAGTACTTGCCGCCCTGCACTTAAGCGCCAAAGAACGAAACGAAGCCCGCATGGGTTTCCTGGCCGGGGCTTTGGGCATTCTTTCCTCTTTCTGGCTTTTGGCCGCTATTTTGGCGGGGTTGAAAGCGGGCGGATCGGCTATCGGCTGGGGCATCCAGTTCCAGCATCCTGTTTTTCTGGGCTTCCTGATCGTCGTCATTCTTCTCTTTGCCTTCAATCTTGCCGGATTCTTTGAAATTCCACTGCCCCGCTTTGTCGCCGATCGGTTCAACGGCACCGATCATCGCCATCCGACCGTGATAGGTCACTTCCTGACCGGCATGTTCGCCACGCTTCTGGCAACACCCTGCACCGCGCCTTTTCTGGGAAGCGCCGTCGGCTTTGCTTTAAGCGCGGGGCTGGCCGATATTGTCATCATCTTTACCTTTATGGGCCTGGGCCTTGCCCTGCCGTGGATCGTTTTTGCCGCGTTTCCGGCCCTGGCGCTGGCCCTGCCAAAGCCCGGGCATTGGATGATCACACTGCGCCGCGTTCTGGCCGCCGCGCTCCTTATAACCGCATTGTGGCTGGCAACCGTCTTTTATGCCGTGGTCAAGCCCGCCAAGGACATCGTCACGCCTGTCGGCTGGACCGCATTCAGCACCGAACTTGTGGAAACCGAGGCCGCCAAGGGCCGCATCATGCTGGTGGACGTGACGGCGGACTGGTGTCTCACCTGCAAAGCGAACAAAAAATTTGTCCTTGAAAGCGATGCCGTCATAAAAAAACTCGACTCCTATCACGCGCTGCTGGTGCGCGCCGACTGGACAAAACCTGACGAAAACATTCGCGCCTTTCTAGAAAAACACGGGCGCTTTGGCATTCCATTCAACATTGTTTACGGCCCTGCCGCCCGGAGCGGAATTGTTTTGCCTGAGCTTTTGACGGAAAAAGCCGTGCTTGACGCCCTGAAAAAGGCGGCAGGTCAGTAAAGCCCGCCGGTGCCGGTCGTGGCCGTGGCTCCAGCGCCCTGCGTCAGGTCGCTGACCGTCCCAAACCCCGTGCCGTCGAACATAATGGGATTTTCACCGGGTTCGGTCCCTTCCAGAAAGGCTTCCCAGATCACATTGGCGTCACCGGGCTTGGCGCGTGTGCCCAGATCCGCATTGACCTGCACCAGGCGGATGCCGTCCGGCACGCGGAAAGGCACCGCCGGAACGTCGGCCAGCTGTTCCTGCACGAACTGCTTGAAGACGGGCGCTGCCACCTTGCCGCCGGTTTCCTTCTTGCCCATCGAGCGCGGGTTGTCAAAGCCGATGTAGACTCCAATAACAAGGTCGGGCGTATAGCCAATGAACCACGTATCCTTGGAATCGTTCGTCGTGCCGGTCTTTCCCGCGATGGGCCGGTTAAGTTCCTTCAAAAGCGTGGCCGTGCCGCGCTGGACGACGCCTTCCATGATCGAGGTCATCTGATAGACGTGGCGGGGATCGGCGATCTGCTCCCTCGTGTCGGGAATATCGGGCGTCGGCTGCCCTTCCCAGGCCATCCGCGGCCCGCAATTCTCGCACGGGCGCGTATCGCTGGAAAGAACCGTCTTGCCAAAGCGATCCTGAATCCGGTCGATCAGCGTAGGGGAAACCTTTTTACCGCCGTTGGCGAAGATGCAATAGGCCGACGTCATCTTCAAAAGCGTCGTCTCGCCCGCGCCGATCGCCATGGAGAGCATCGGCGGCATATCGTCAATAACCCCGAAACGTTTGGCGATCTCGGACACTTTGTCCATGCCGATATGGCTTGCCAGCCGCACTGTCATCAGGTTGCGTGACTTTTCCATGCCCACGCGCAGGGGGGTGGGGCCGTAAAACTCGCCGGTATAATTGCTGGGCTTCCACTTTCCAAGGCCCGGCCCCTGATCAAGCACGAACGGCGCATCAAGAACCAGCGTCGCCGGGGTAAAACCGTTTTCAAGCGCAGACAAATAAATGAAGGGCTTGAAAGCCGATCCGGGCTGGCGCAGGGCCTGCGAAGCGCGGTTGAACTCGCTAAGCTCATAGCTAAATCCGCCCGCCATGGCCAGAACGCGGCCCGTGTGCGGGTCCATCACGACGACACCGCCCTGCACATCGGGGATCTGACGGAACCAGTATTCAGGATTGCCTTTCTTTTTTTTCGGATCCTGCTTGGCATCGGCCGCCGCAGGTTCGACCAGAATGACGTCGCCGGGCTTCAAAACTTCATAGACCGCCTTGATCTCGGGTCCGCAGCAGCCGTCGGGACGCGACCGCGCCCATTTCATCTTCTCGTAAGGGATGACGCCCTTCGACCCATCGACCAGGCCGATTGAGGCGGTCTTTTCCTTTGATTCTAGAACAACCGCCATTTTAAGCGGTCCCGCCCCCGCCGGACGCTCGACCGCGCCCAGCTGTTTTTCCCAGTCCTTGAGCACGGAAAAATGAGCGATCGGCTTGGCATGAAGGCCAAAGCGGCTGTCATAGTCGATCAGGCCTTTTTGCAGCGCGCGCTCGGCCGCGTCCTGATATTTGGGATTGAGCGAGGTTTGGACAAGATACCCGCCTTCATAAAGTCCCTTGTCGCCGTATTTTTCCTTGATCTGGCGGCGCACCTCCTCGGCAAAGGATGCCGCCGTCACATAGCCGCTGGTGTCATGCTCGAACGTTTTAAGCGGCTGTTCCGTAGAGGTCTTGGCCTCCTCGTCCGTGATATGACCGTTTTCCTCCATGCGCGCGATCACCCAATTGCGCCGGTCGAGCGCCGCCTGATAATGCTTCTGCGGATCGTAATTGCTGGGCGCCTTGGGCAGCGCCGCAAGATAAGCCGCTTCCTCGATCGTCAGCTCATCCAGCGTCTTGTTGAAGTATTCAAGCGCCGCCGCCATGACACCGTAAGTTCCCTTGCCAAGGTAAATCTGGTTCAAATAAAGCTCGAGAATGCGTTCCTTGCTGAAGGTTTTCTCCATGCGAAAGGACAAGAGCGCTTCCTTGATCTTGCGCGCAATCGATACTTCGTTCGACAGGAAGAAGTTGCGCGCCACCTGTTGCGTGATCGTGGACGCGCCCTTGGGCCGCTTCCCCGAACCGATGTTCTGCACGTTCGTCACGATTGAGCGGATAATGCCCTGCATGTCAAGCCCAGGATGGGTCCAGAAATTCTTGTCTTCCGCGGACAGGAAAGCGTTGATGACCAACGGCGGCACAACCTTGATCGGAACGAAGACGCGTTTTTCTGTTGCAAACTCGGCGACCAGGCGCCCGTCGTCGGAATAAACGCGCGTTACGATCGGCGGCTGGTAATTTTCAAGCTGGTGATAATCGGGAAGATCGCGGCCGTAATAAAACAAAAGCCACACGACGGCACCCGTCACACAAATCGCGCCCAGAACACCGATCGACACCAGCGCCATGAAGATACGTGCGAACATTTTTAAGAACTCCTGCGGTCCACGCTTCAAGTTAGCGCCGCCACACCGCGATGAAAAGGGAAGATAGAGCCTGCTGTCGAATCAATCGGCTCTTCAGCTCATTTAGACATCCTAACACAGATCAGAATTTTTTCATAAATTGTATTTTCTGCGAATCAGTGCGAGGCTTTTCTTGTCTTACTCGTGCAACTCAAAAAGGAGAACATTATGGGTATTGGAATTAAGACCTTCCTTATCGGTGCGGCAAGCGTTGGCGCTCTGGCGGCCGGTGGAGTTATAGGCATTCCCGCAGCGATCGCAGGCTTTGGCCTAGCCGCCGCCACTGGCATTGCAACCAGCAGCGTCATGATCGTGGATCAGCAGACCGAAACCGTTCTTGAAAGCTTCGGCCGCTACAGCGAAACGAAGGCCAAGCCCGGCATCCAGTTCAAGCTGCCCTGGCCATTTCAGAACATCGCCTACGAGATTTCGACCAAGATGGGGCAGTTCAAGGAAGAGCTCGAAACCAAAACCAAGGACGACGTTTTTGTGAAATTGCCGATCAATATCCAGCATACGGTCGTTGACTCGCAAAAATATTCCTATAGTTCAAGCAATCCTGACAAGCAGATGGCCACCGTTGTGGCCTCGGCTGTCAAGCAAAACGCCTCCAAGATGCTTTTTGCCGAACTTTTTGAATCGCGGGAGGAAATCAGCCATAAGGTCAAGGACAGTATAGGCAAAGAAGTGCTCGACAAGTTTGGCATCAAAATCATCGACGTGATCATTGACCAACCCAAGGCGCCCGACAGCATCGAAAAGGCCTATAGCGATGTCATGGCCAGCGAAAAACGCCTGACCGCGACCAAAAACAATGCAGAGGCTGAAAAGATGCGCATCATCAAGGACGCCGAGGCGCACAAGGAAGCCACCCGCCTGCTGGGCGAGGGTATTGCCGAGCAGCGCGCGGCCATCTTCTCCAACTACGCCCACCAGTTCAACACGCTGGTAAAGCAGGGCGTATCGGAGGAGGAGGCCAACAAGATTATGGTCCTTGCCATGACGCAAGACACGCTGCGCGAAGTCGGCACCAAGGGGAACCTGATCATCACGACCACCAACCCGACGGACATCCTGGCGCAGTTCCAGGCTTTGGGTAAAACGCTGGCCGACAGCTCGCCGGCCAAGTCCAAGACGCCGGCGGCCCATGACGGCGGCAAGCCCCCGGCACCGCCACCGGCCATGCACTAAAAAACACCGTTTAAGTAATAAGACGGGGCCGCTTTGAAAAAAGCGGCCCCGTTTTTTTTAAACGTGAAAGTTCAGGATCTTCTGAATCTTGCGCACGTAAGAACTTCCGAACATCCGTGAATGCGCCAGCAAGGGATAAAGGTTATAAATATCCTTGCGTGCCTCCATAAATCCGGGCCGGATCGGGCTGATCTCGTTATAGCGGTCAAAAAACGGCCGGCCGAAGGTATCAAAGAGGGCGGCAAAGGCAAGCTCGATCTCGGGATCGGCGTAATAGATGGCGGGATCCAGAAAAGCCAGTATCTTGCCGCGGCCCGGCAACACATTGCCGCCCCAGACATCGCCGTGGATGAGCGACGGCGGCGCCGCATCCTTGAAAAGCCCGGGCACCTTGGCCGCAATCTTCTCGATCTGCTTCATCATCTTGGCGTCGATCTTGCCCTCTTTAAGCGCCTCGCGCGCCATGTACAGCAAACGGTGATTGACAAAGAAGTCAGCCCAGTTCGCGGTCCAGGGATTGGGCTGATGCAACGTGCCCAGGACATCGTCGCGTTCAAAACCGTACTTGTCGGCCTTGATTTTGTGCAGATCCGCCAGAAGCTCGGCCGCGTTACGCTGGGCGCCGTCATCGATGTGCCAGTCCGGCTGGATAAAATCCATGATGATGACGTGGGCGTTGAAATAATGGATTTTAGGAACCGGCAGGCGGCTTTTTTCACGCAGGTAGTTGACCATGAAAGCTTCGATCTCAAGCCCGTGATCGGCCAGCTTGGCAACCAGAACCCGCCCGTCGGTGTAATTCAGGCGGTAAATCAGCGCATTGTTGGCGGAGGAAAGCGGTGCTACGGAAGTAAAGTGCCCTTTGGTTGCATCTTCTATCTCTTTTTGCAGTTCCGGCGTGATCATCCCAGTTTCTCTTTTCTTATTTTGTGGAAGATTTTCTCGGTCGACGCGCTGATCAGATCGAAAACGAACAAAAACCCTTCCTCGCCCCCGGCCCAGGGGTCGGGCACGTCTTTAAGCTCGGCATGCCCTGCGTCCTCGAGAAAAAGACTGACTCTGGCTTTTGGTTCCTTGGGCGCAGCGCGCAGCAGGAAATCGTAATGGCCGCGATCCATGGCAAAGATATAGTCAAACTCGGCAAAATCCTGTTTCTTGATCCGGCGGGCGCGAAGGTCCGAAATCTCGATCCCGTTGTCGCGCGCAACCCGGACCGTCCTGGAGTCCGGCGGCTCGCCTTCGTGATAGGCGTCGGTCCCCGCTGAATCGACCCGGACTTTGCCTTCCAAATCGTGCTCGCGCAAAAGATGACGGAAAACGCCCTCGGCGGTCGGCGAGCGGCAAATATTCCCGGTACATACGAAGAGGACTGACACCATGGTTTGAAACTGCTATACCCCGTTGATAAAATTAGGGTGTTTTGCGCCTTAACTCAAGCTCGATCAGAAAGGAGGGCAGGCTGAACATTATTCATAGACATGCTCCCGCCAAGATAAACCTCCTCCTGCATGTCACGGGGCGGGAGAAGAACGGATATCACCTCCTGCAAAGCCTGATTGTTTTTGCAGATTACGGCGACCGCCTGCGTTTTCACCGGCATAAAGAAGGCTTCAGGCTTGATGTTGCGGGCCCCTTTGCGGCGGCTATCACCCATGACGATCGTAATCTTGTTTTCAAGGCGGCAAAAATGCTGGCGGAGGAAACGGGTGTTGCCTGCAACGCGCGGATCGAACTTGAAAAAAACCTGCCTGTTGCGGCAGGTTTGGGCGGCGGATCTGCCGACGCGGCTGCCGCGCTTTTGGGACTGTCCGAACTCTGGAACACCAAGCACGATCTTTCAAGCCTTGCGCAAAGACTGGGAACGGATGTCGCGGCCTGCCTTGCCGGAAAAGCCCTTTGGGCCGAAGGAACGGGTGACCGGATCACGCCGCTTTTATCAGCAGAACCCGTTCACATGGTACTGATTAATCCCGGCATGCCCTGCCCGACGGCGGATGTCTATAAAGGCTTTGAAGGGCCGTTTAGCGCTTCACAGGAAATCGCGGCTGTCACGCCGGAGCTGATCAGAAACAGCCGTAACGACCTGACCCAAAGCGCGCGCCGGGTTTGTCCTGCCATCGCCGACGTTCTGGATGCCATGGAACGCAGTTCATTTTTCAGCCTGACGCGGCTTTCGGGCAGCGGCGCCACTTGTTTTGGCCTTTGCCCAACACGCGCGAAAGCCGACAAGGCCGCGGCGGATCTTGCGCTCAAACACCGCGGCTGGTGGGTGAAGGCGGTGACCGCGTCATGAAAAAACAAACCCCCGCCAGGGTTGTTTGGGACGAAACATCCCGAACCCTGAAAAACCTCGACTTCGATGATATATATTTTCAGACTGACCTTGGCCTTGATGAATCAAACTACGTCTTTGTCCAGCACAACGGCCTGCCTGAACGGTTTAAAACGGCAAACATATTTCGCATCGCCGAGCTTGGCTTCGGCAGCGGGCTTAATTTTCTTCTGACCTGGAAACTCTGGCTTGAACAGGCTCCCGCGAATGCGCATCTGCATTATTTTTCCATTGAAAAACACCCCCTGCCGTCCGATGCCCTGCGCCGCATTTATGCTTTCTGGCCGGAACTTTCCGCGCTTTCAAAAACCCTGGTTGAAAATCTGCCTCCACCGTTTGCGGGGCGTCACAGCCTTCTTCTTTCCCCCGGTAACGTTACCCTGACCCTGCATTACGGCGAAGCATCCGGGGTGCTGGAAAAGCTTAATACCAAAATCGACGTCTGGTATCTCGACGGCTTTGCGCCTGCCAAAAACCCGGCAATGTGGGAGGAAGGCCTTTTTAAAAAAATCGCGGATAATACCGCAAACGGCGGAACCTTTGCCACCTTCACCGCCGCCGGCCATGTCCGGCGCGGCCTTGAAAGCGCAGGCTTCGCCGTCCGCAAGGAAAAAGGCTTCGGTAAAAAGCGCGACATGCTGAGCGGTTCTTTTCACGGTAAAAACGCGGCAAAAGACGCTTCCCGCAAAAAAGTCATCGTCCTGGGCGCCGGAATCGCCGGATGTTCCGCGGCTTACGCCCTGGCCCGCCGTGGCCACGATGTCGTTCTGGTCGACAGGAGCCCCGCCCCCGCGCAAGAAACATCGGGAAACCCGGCCGGGATTATTTATCCCAAACTGACCGCCGCCGCCTCGCCCGCCGGCGAAATTTACCTGCATTCTTTTCTGTTCACGCGCCGCCTTCTTCAAGCCCTGCCCGATGCCGGCTTTACGCCGTGCGGCTCCTTGCATCTGGCGCTGGATGACGAGGAAGACGCGCGACAAAGAAAAATTGTCGCGCTGGCCGATGATCCAGATTTTGTCCGGCAGCTGAACGCCCTGGCCGCTTCCGAGACGGCGGGCATCTCGCTTGACCAGCCAGCGCTTTATTTTCCTTCGGCAGGCTTTGTCCGCCCGCCGGATTTCTGCCAAAGCCTGATGAACCGCCCGAATATCAAGGCCATTTTTGGCACGAGCATCGCCAAAACCCAGAGGAACGCCGGGCTCTGGGAAGTTTTCGATGAAAAAGATCGTCTTATTGCTGGGGCGCCCTTGCTTGTGATAGCGACAGGCACCGGAATTAAAAATTTCATGCCCGAAACGAAACTTGAATATCTGAAAGGACAAGTCACATTCTTAACCGCCACGGCGGAAACCCGGAAACTTAAAACCGTCCTTTGCCATGACGGTTATCTGACGCCGCCAATGGATGGCATGCATTATACGGGCGCGACCTTTGACAAAGTCAAAAACGCCGAAGATTTCACTGTGAGCGAGACTGACCACGCCCGCAACCTCGAAAAGCTTCATAAAAACATTCCCGCCATGCAGCCGGCAGCAACGCCCGCCGGCGGCAGGGTCGGATACCGCGTCGCGGCCCACGACCGCCTTCCCGTCGCAGGCCCTATTCCGGGCCAAGATGGGCTCTTCGTTCTGGGCGCGCTGGGGTCACATGGCCTGACGACCGCCCCCCTCTTGGGCGAGCTTTTGACCTGCCAGATAACGGGCGATCCTCTTCCGCTTGATCCGTCGCTTTTAAAACATCTCGACCCAAGCAAGTTTAGGTAAAACGTGATCCTGGTCATTTATTGCGCCGCGCTTTCTGTTATGATCGCAGAAGTGACATGAACATGATTTCAAAAATATTTTTTGCGACTCTTATCATTTCCCTTTATGCGGCTCAGCCTGTCTGGGCGGCTGCCCCCCCGCATCCGGCAAAAAAGCCGGTCGAGGTGGAGATCAAAGCAACGCTGCCGGAACAAAAACCAGGTGCGGACGCCAAAGACGAAGCCGCCGCCTTTGCCGCCGACGCACAAAAAGAGGCTCTTGAGGAAACAGAGCTTCCTGCCTATCCCGATGGCGCTCTTAAATCGCTGGGCTTCCCTAAAACCTATGTCACCGAAGAATCCGACACTCTTCTGGACATCGCGCGCCACTTCGACTTTGGCTATGTCGAAATGCGCGCGGCCAACGCCGCAATCGATCCCTGGGCCCCCGGGCCTGAGACTGAGATCACCCTTCCCAATTTTCATCTTTTGCCACGCGTCGCGCAAAAGGGAATTGTCGTCAATTTGGCCGAAATGCGCCTTTATTATTTTTACGACCGGTCGGCCGATCCTCTCACCATGCCGATCGGCATCGGACGCGAGGGTTTGCAGACCCCGATGGGCGAGACGACCGTTATTCGCAAGCAGGCCAATCCCGTCTGGTTTCCAACCGAGCGTATGCTGGAAGAAAAGCCCTATCTGCCCAAAGCCGTAAAACCCGGTCCTGAAAACCCCCTGGGCAATCGCGCCCTTTATCTTGGCTGGCCAACCGTCCTGATCCACGGCACTAACAAACCCTGGAGCATCGGCCGCCGTGTCAGCTCGGGATGCATGCGCATGTATCCCGATGATATTGAAAAACTTTACGACCGGGTTCCCGTCGGAACGAAAGTCACTGTCATCAACCAGCCCGTCAAAATCGCCTGGCTGAAAGACGGGCTCTACCTTCAGGTACACCCCACTAAAATCCAAAGTTATCAACTTGAAACCGGCGATATTGAGACTCAGGCGCCGCTCACCGATAAAATGCGCGCGCTCATCACAAAAGAAGCAGGAGCGGCTTCAGGCGCCATCGACTGGAAACGGGTCGAGCAGGCTTTTTTAAAACGCACAGGTATTCCCGTCATGATCGTACCGGCTTTGGAGAAAGAATCCGGTGCGGGTTCTGAAATTACTCCCAAAAAAGAAAGCTCTGTCATTCCCGACGATGCTTTTTCCGGCCGAATATAAAAACCGCGCGGGAGCGGAAGCCCCACGCGCGGTTTTTTAAATCCTATCTCCGTCAGGAGATAAAATTACTTGTGCATAGCGCGGTTAACAGCGCGGTCAGCTTTTTTGCTGACGGAGGCGCCGACTTCGGCTTTGCCAGCCAGGCGATCCAGACCTTCCGGTGTGCCGCTGTTAACGCCGTGGCCGCAAGCAGCCAGGGACATCATGGCAACCAGACTTACTGCAATCATTAAACGCTTCATTTTATTCCTCTTTCTCATCCGCTAGGGATTTTAGTGAACAACGTTGAACGGGTTGTTAAAGACAGACTCAAAAAACCCATTGTCATTTTATATACATTTGCCCAAAGAAAACAACCTCTTTTAGACTCTTTATGTGATCGGTGTCAGGTTTTCTGCAAGACATCCATTTTCCGAAAATACTGCTCCACGCCGCTTAAAATAGCGGCTGCCATCTTTCTCTGAAAAGCCGGGCTGTTCAGGAGCCGCGCCTCGCGCGGATTGGAAAGGAAGCCAAGTTCGACCAAAACCGACGGGATGTCCGGCGCCTTAAGGACGGCAAAGCCCGCCGAACGATGGCCGTTGTGCACCATACGGATGGCATCGTTCTTGAATGTCTTGATCAGCACTTCCGCAAAATAATTCGACTGGTTCATTTTGTCACGCATGGCAAGATCGACCAGAATATCCGCCACCTCTTCCGTCTGGCTGGCAAGGTCAACGCCCGCGATGATACCTGAATTATTCGCATCTTCGGCCAGCATGGCCGTTTCCTCGTCCGAAGCCTCTTCGGAAAGTGTATAGACCGAAGCGCCCTGAACGCCCTTGCGCCCGATTTTGTCGGCATGCAACGAGATGAAAAGATCCCCCCCTTCCTCGCGCGCGATGGCAACACGCCGCCGCAAGGGGATATAGGCATCGCGTGTGCGGGTCAAAACAACCTTGTAACGCCCTGTTCCCTCCAACTGCGCCTTAAGCTCCCGGGCCACGGCAAGCGTAATGTTTTTTTCAATGATTTTTTCCTCGCCGACGGCACCAGGATCGCCGCCGCCGTGCCCGGCGTCAAGGATGATCGTCCTCTTTTTGAAGCCTGACACCGGCTTTTTTTCCGGCAGCGGCGCTGCCAGGCGGGCGGCGGCAACTACGGATGGAACGACAGCAGCAGCTGTGACGGATGAGGGCGCGGCCGCAGCTGAATTTGAAACAGGCGGCGCCTGCCCCTCGAAAAGCCTCCCCTTCAGAGCCAGAAATTTGTCAGGCGTTGAACGGCGAAAGTCAAATACAAGCCGCCAGCCAGTCACCCCGTCCGAAGGCGGCAGCAAAAACGGCTCGGACATGTCAAGCGGGGCTTGCACATCCAGGACAATCCTGACCGAACCGTCGGCCAGAGCTCCACTGCGATACCCCGTGATCAGCGGGTTGTTCTTGCGCATGGCCGAAGAAGGCGCTTTCCATCCTGCTTTTGGAAGATCAACCACGACCCGGTAAGGCGCATCCAGCACAAAAGCCTGAAACTTTGTCGACTGGTCGAGTTCAATAACAAGGCGGGTTTCCCTGGATGAAGTGACACCAAGTCGTACGTCCTTTATCGTAAGGGCGGCGGCCGGTAACGAAGCGATTCCCTGAAAAACCGCCCACATTATATATATGTAAATTATTTTTCTTAAAAAACGCACCCGCCCGGCCCCGCTTAACGTCTTGAAATCAGTATATCTAAAAGCCCTGCTGTCCTTCAACCTGCTTTATTTTGGGAAAAAAGTTGTTAAACCAGGTTAATACCGCTATGATCCGCCTTGCGACATTCACGTTTGTCGTCTTTCGTTGATGAGCCCGGTCCGTTTCTCTTTTTTGAAGCAGGATCAGGAGCTTGGAAGGCCGCAAGCGTTTTGTAGTTGGTTTAAAAGGCAGGCTCTTGATGCGGAAAAAGGTTTTCGCCAGAGTCGGGCTTGCGAGATGAGATTTAAACAGGATGTTCACATTGGACATACACGGCACAACAAAAACTTCGGTCCTACACGGCCGCATTTTTGTCTTGTCACCTGATGGCTGGAGAAGCTAAAGCACTCTCCCGTTCGCATACCCATGCCTTTTCATAAGTTAAACGTGCACAATGCCGGCCCCGCCGTCGTTCGTGCCCAATGAAAAGGATTAAAAAAAATGACAAAAAGAATGCTGATCGACGCGACCCATCCCGAAGAGACAAGGGTCGCCGTGGTGTCGGGCAACCGCCTTGAGGAATATGATTTCGAAAGCATCGCCCGCAAACAGCTCAAGGGCAATATCTATCTGGTCAAGGTGACACGGGTTGAGCCGTCGCTGCAGGCCGCTTTCGTCGATTTCGGCGGCAACCGCCACGGCTTTTTGCCTTTCCCTGAAATTCACCCCGATTATTACCGCATTCCGATCGCCGACCGCGAAGCTCTTCTGGCTGAAGAACGCGAGATGGCCGAGGAAGAATACGAACGCACCGAAGACGGGGAAACGACGGCGGAAGAAGATGAAAGCCAGGATGAAACCGCTCCGGTCGAGGCAACAGACGAAACAACGACCGATGAAATGCCCTCTGACGAAATAACCGGCGACGAAGCGACGGAAAACACCGAAGAAGAAACCGCAGGGGAAGAAACCGATGCGGCGGAGACGGAAGAAGAAACCGCGCCTGAAAACGAAGCTGAAAACACATCGGCTGAAAACGATGAAACCACCGTCCCGCCCGAAGGCAACGGCGAAACGGAGCGCGAGGCGCGACCGCCCGCCGGCAGAAAAACCAATGTCGAAACGGTCGGCGGCGGCGATTTCGGCGACCGTCCCTATCGCTCCAATCTGAAGCGCCGCTATAAAATCCAGGAAGTCATCAAGCGCGGCCAGATCATGCTGGTCCAGATCAGCAAGGAAGAACGCGGCACCAAGGGTGCTGCCGTGACCACCTATATCTCGCTGCCGGGTCGTTATTGCGTGCTTATGCCCAACTCGCCGCGCGGCGGCGGCGTCAGCCGCAAGGTGTCCAGCATGCAGGACCGCCAGCGCATGAAGCAACTGATGAACGAGCTGGAAATTCCCGACGGCATGTCCGTCATCCTGCGCACCGCAGGGGTCGAACGCAACAAGGTCGAGGTCAAGCGCGACTTCGATTACCTGACGAAGCTCTGGGACGGCATCCGCGAACTTACCATGAGCTCGACCGCACCCGCGCTGATCAACGAGGAAGGCAATCTCGTCAAGCGCTCGATCCGCGACCTTTACCGGAAGGACCTCGACGAAGTCCTGGTGGCCGGCGAACAGGGCTACCGCACCGCGCGTGAGTTCATGAAGATCCTGATGCCCAGCCATGCCCGCCGGGTGAAGTTCTATCAGGAAGAACACATCCCGCTTTTCTACCGCTATCAGGTTGAAACCCAGATTGACGAGATCCACAGCCCGACCGTGCGCCTTAAATCCGGCGGCTATATCGTCATCGGCACGACCGAGGCGCTGGTGGCCATCGACGTCAACTCCGGCCGGGCCACCAAAGGCCGCCATATCGAGGAAACCGCCCTTAAAACCAATATCGAGGCGGCCGAGGAAGTCGCCCGCCAGCTGCGCCTGCGCGACCTTGGCGGCCTTGTCGTCATCGACTTCATCGATATGGAAGACATGCGCAACAACCGCATTGTCGAACGAAAACTAAAAGAAGCCATGCAGCACGACCGCGCCCGCATCCAGCTGGGCCGGATCTCGGCCTTTGGGCTTCTGGAACTTTCGCGCCAGCGCCTGCATCCCAGCTTGGTCGAAACGAACTTTGAAACCTGCCCGCATTGCCAGGGCGCGGGCCTTGTCCGCACGGTTGAAACCACGGCCGTCAACGTCCTGCGCGCAATCGAGGAAGAAGGCATCCGCGCCCGCGCGGACGAGATCCGCGTCTGCGTCCCGTCCAAGGTCGCGCTTTATATCATCAACCAGAAACGCGCCATGCTCTCCGACATCGAGGCGCGTCATTTCATGCGCGTCCAGATCGAGGCGGACGACAGCCTGACGCGTCCCAGCTACCGGATTGACATCCTCAAGGCCGCAAGTCCCGATCGCCCGAAACCCGTGATCGAAAAGAAACCGATCCTGATCGAAGAAGACGACGACCTGCCGCCGGAAGAACCCGAGGAACTGGAAGAAGAAACAACGGCCGAAGCTTCGGAAGAAGGGTTTTCTTCCGAGGGCGACGACCTGCCGCCAGAGGAAACATCGGGCGAAGGGCATGACGGCGGACAGCGCCACAGACGCGGCCGGCGGCATCGCGGCCGTCATCGCTTCCGCGGCAATAACAACAACGGTAACGGCAACAGCAACGACGGTGAAAATGCCGAAGGCAACGTCGAGAACGCCGAATTTCCCGGCCGCCGCCGTGGCCGCAGGGGCGGACGTCGCCGCAGGGGCGGCCGCAACCGCCACCGTCACGGCAACGACCAGAACGGGCAGGAACAGGGCAACGCCGCCGTCGATATAGCCGACCAGCCGCAACCCAGTGTCGAAATGTCGGATTTTCCGACGCACAAGGGCGGTTCGAATCGCAGCAACGACAACGGCGGACACTACGAGCGTCCGCAACAGCGCACGGCCACGCCGGAAAGACCGGCCCCTGCCAGCGCCCCCGCTGCAGCGCCCGAGCCTGAAAGCTCCGGCCCGCCGCGCAAGGGCTGGTGGAAGCGCCTGACGGAGTAATCTGCGTTCCGGCCATGAAAGATCCTATCGCTGACCCTGTCCTTAAGACGATCATTGATCACCTCAAGGACGAGTATCGTTGCCATACTGTCCTTCTTTACGGTTCCCGTGCCCGCGGTGAAGCAACGCCGGAGAGCGATTACGATGTTCTGGGTATCCGAAAGTCCGGTAAGAAAACGCGCATAGCCAGAAAAAAACGAGGGTATTACTGGGATGTTTTTGTCTACCCGGAAAGAGACATTAAAAATTTGACGGATCAGAATTTAAGCTGGAAAGATGCCGTAATTGTATGGGAACAAGGACGCTATGGCCGCAATCTCGTCAAACGCATTCAGAAGCTAAGCAAGAAATATTTCATACCCGCACCCCGATATGAAATCGACGTCACAAAAATCTGGGCGCAAAAGCAGATTGACCGGTATAAAAAAGGCGACGTTCATGGGCTTTACCGCAGGGCCGAGCTTCAGGTCGCGGCTCTTGCCGATTATTTTAAAATCCGCAAGAAAAGATTCTGGGGGCCGAAAGCCGCCCTGAAATGGCTGGAAATGAACGATCCAGCGGCTTTCAAATTATTTGTCCGCGTCTACAAAAATCCGAACGATGACCGCGCCCTGAAAGCGCTGGTTTCAAAGGTGTACGGCTACAACCACTGACCTAACGCACCCGCAAGATAAAAAAGAAAACCACGAATAAACACGAATGAACACAAATAATTTTTACTTATACCACCCTTTATAAATTTTGACCTGTTTACTTTTGAAGAAAACTCCAAATTTGTCATCCTGAGCCCCGGCCTTCGCCAGGGGAGGCTCCGCGAAGGAGCTCGACAGGATTGTAAATCCAGCGCAAGATTCTTCGATCGCGCTCGCTCACTCAGAATGACAAAAATTTAAAAGAGGAGACAAAATATGGGGCTGCCGGTATTATTCGTGTCTATTTGTGTCCATTCGTGGTTCATCTCCACTATCGTCCTCCCTCGTCGCTTAAACTCCTCCTCGGGATGACATTAAAGAAAAATTCTTGGTTTATTTTTTTGCAGACACTTCACTTCCCGTCAAAGACGCAGGTCACGACAGTACCCTCGCCTTCCCGGCTTTCAAGGCTGACCGAGCCGCCATGCAGCTCGACAATATTTTTAACAAGCGCCAGGCCCAGTCCCGCGCCGCCTTTTCGGATCAGCGTCTTGTTGCGGCTTTTTTCAAAAGGCTGGAAGACGCGTTCGACATCCTCGGCCGGAATGCCGGCACCCGTGTCGCGCACGCCGATCCTGACTTTCTCGCCTTCCATCTCGGCAAAGACCGTAACGGAGCCGCCCGCGGGACTGTAGTTAATGGCATTGCTGATGAGGTTGAGCAATATTTGCTTCAGGCGCCGCTCATCGGCCACGATGCGCGGCAGTTTTTTGGAGCATACGACTTTAATTTCAAGATTTTGCTTGCGCGCCCATTCGCCCGTCAAATCCGCAACCGATGAAAGAACGGACGGAACATCGACTTCAACCAGATCAAGCTTGAGATAACCCGCCTCGATCGTCGAAAGATCAAGAATGTCGTCGATCAGCGACACCAGGCGCTTGCCCGCTGTAATGATGTTGTCCGTATACTCGCCCTGCTTTTCGTTCAGCTTGCCGAAATACTGCTCCTTCAGAAGCTCGGCAAAGCCCATCATGGCGTTCAAAGGCGTGCGCAGCTGATAGGAAACGTTGGCCAGGAAGTCGGCTTTGAGCCTTTCGGCTTCCTCAAGCGCGCGGTTCTTCGCCAAAAGCGCTTCTTCCACGCGCGCGGTATCCGTGATGTCGATATAGACGTTCAGGATATTTCCGTCCGGCAGCGGCGTAACCGAAAACTGCAAGACGCTATCATCAAGCCGTTCGATTCGCCCTTTGCGTCCATGGCGGTCAAAAACATTCGCACCCAGAAGCTTGCGGCTCTGTTCGCGCTTCTCATCGGGGAAAAACCGGGACATCCGGTCGACGATCACGGAACAATGCGGCGATCCTTCCAGTTCCTCGGGTGTGAGCTTCCAGAGCGCGGCAAAGGTCGGGTTCCAAAGCTTCAATATGCCGTCCTGCCCGAAGACGGCGATCCCTTCGGACAGGTTGTCGAGCGTTTCTTTTTGCACCGACACGAGCATGTTGTAGGAGGTTTCAAGTTCAAGGCGGCTGGTCACATCCTCGAACGTCATCAAAAGCCCACCGGACGGACGGGGCATGACAATCACACGCAACGCTTTTCCGTCGGGAAGATACTGCATTTCCTCGTGCGGCTCCAAAAGCCCCGTGAACATCTTAAGCCAGTTTTGCTTGAACAACCTGAAGTCGGCTTGTTCAGGCAGGCGGCGGCGTTCGCGCAGGCGGTCAAGAATATCGCCCAGCTTCGGTCCCGTGTTCAGCCATTTTCCATCAAGGCCCCACAGCTGCTCGCACGCCGTATTATAAAATTCAAGCCTGGTGCTTGTATCAAACGTGGCAATCGCCGTGCGCAGCTGCTCAAGCGCGGCACGGTTTGAATCTTGCAGGCGTTTCAAATCCTGCCCAATTTGTTCCAGTTTTGTCACGTCCTGCGCCACGCCGGCCAAGCGCTTTCCTTCGGGAAGAACCGTTTCCGTGACTTCAAAAAGTCTCAGCTGCCCGTCCTGAACGATATGCCGCGCGCCCGTCTCGCTTCCGTTCTTCGACAGCGCCCTTTGCGCGAGGAGGCGGATTTGCTCTTCCTTCTTGCCGCCTTTCACGGGCAGTTCTTTTTTATCCGCCACGACCGCCGCGGCCGTATCATCAATGATGCGCGCATAGGCCTTGTTGCACCAATCGAGATCGAGGTTTTCATCCCGTGTCCAGACCGGAAACGGCAGGGCGTTCAGGACGGCATAAAGCTCCTGCTCGCGCCGCTCATGAACCATGATGTTCTCCCCGGCCTTCACGGCAGCGACGGCAAGCGCGGTCACATCCATCAGCCAGATAACATCGAAATATTCGCCCGTCGGATCAAAGCGCCCCCGCCGACCGGATATTTTCAATACACAGCCGCGATCCTGACGATGCGCCGTCAGATCAAAGGCCATGCCGCGTTCCTTCAGGCGGTCATAGAATCCTTCCAGCGCCGCCCCGTCATCGGCGGCCAGCGCCGCAGCAATATCGGAAAAACCATCCACCTTGGTAATGCCCAGCAGGGCACAAAAACCAGGGGACAGGGCTTTGACCCCGTCCCTGTTCCAGCCGCAATATTCGACCGGCACGGCGCGCAGGAACGCCTCAAGGCGCCCGTTGTCACGCGCCAGACGTTCCAGATCCTTCTTCCATGGTAAAAAGTCGATCACCCGCTGTCCCCTTGTTTCTTATTTTAAGGGGCCAAAGGATAAAAAGCAAAAACAGTCGTGCGCAACATTCTTGGGCTCCCGCGCCGGCAGGAGCCGATCGAATAATGATTTTCTATATCAATACCGGTAATGTTCCGGCTTGAACGGGCCAACCTCAGCCACGCCGATATACTCGGCCTGTTTTTTGCTGAGTTTGGTCAGTTTTGCCCCGATCTTGTCCAGATGCAGCCGCGCCACTTTTTCATCAAGATGTTTCGGAAGAACATAGACCTTGTTCTCGTACTTCTTGTGATTATTCCAAAGCTCGATCTGCGCCAGCGTCTGGTTGGTGAACGACGCGCTCATGACAAAGCTGGGATGGCCTGCGGCGCAGCCGAGGTTCACCAGACGTCCCTTGGCAAGCACGATCAGGCGCTTGCCGTCCGGGAACACAACCTCATCGACCTGCGGCTTGACTTCTTCCCACTTGAAATTCTTGAGGGACTCGATCTGAATCTCGCTGTCGAAGTGGCCAATATTGCAGACAATCGCGCGGTCTTTCATCTTGCGCATATGTTCCAGCGTTATGATGTCGACATTGCCCGTTGCGGTCACGAAAATATCGGCGACCGGCGCCGCGTCATCCATCGTCACGACTTCATAACCTTCCATCGCCGCCTGAAGCGCGCAAATGGGGTCGATCTCGGTGATCATCACGCGCGCGCCCTGGCTGCGGAGCGATGCGGCGGACCCCTTGCCGACGTCACCAAAACCCGCCACGACCGCGGCCTTGCCCGCCATCATCACGCCCGTGGCGCGCTTGATGCCATCGACCAGACTTTCGCGGCAGCCGTAAAGATTGTCGAATTTCGACTTAGTCACACTGTCATTGACGTTGATCGCGGGAACTTTCAGTTCGCCCTTCTTCTGCATTTCATAGAGGCGATGAACGCCCGTCGTCGTTTCCTCGGAAATGCCTTTCACGTTCTTCAGAAGATCGGGATACTTGTCGTGCATGACAACGGTCAGGTCGCCGCCGTCGTCGAGAATCATGTTAGGCGTCCAGCCGTCAGGGCCTTTAATCGTCTGTTCGATGCACCACCAGAACTCCTCCTCGGTCAAGCCCTTCCAGGCAAAGACCGGGATGCCCGCAGCCGCAATCGCCGCGGCCGCCTGATCCTGGGTCGAGAAAATATTGCACGACGACCAGCGCACCTCGGCGCCAAGGTCGATCAGCGTTTCGATCAGAACAGCGGTCTGGATCGTCATGTGCAGGCAGCCCGCGATGCGCGCGCCTTTCAGCGGATTTTTGCCTGCGTACTCCTTGCGCAGCGCCATCAGGCCCGGCATTTCCGTTTCAGCAATCGCAATTTCCTTGCGCCCCCAATCGGCCAGCGACATGTCCTTGACCTTAAAATCGCCTTTGGTGCTGCTCGCCTGTTTTGCCATTGCCATGATCCTTTATCCTTTCCTGTAAACCAGTTTTTTAATGTCGGCCGGATTGTAGCTGTCCATCACGTCCTGCGCAAGCTTTTGCGCCGCATCCGCGCGTATGGTCCTGATTTTGGCCTTGATGGCCGGAATCCACGAAAACCCCATCGACATGTCGCGCAAGCCCAGCCCCACAAGAAGCTCGGTAAACGCGGGGTTGGAGGCCATCTCGCCGCAAATCCCGACCGGGATTTTGGCGCGCAGCGCCGCCTGAACCGTAAATTCCATGAGGCGCAGGACGGACGGATTTAAGGGGTCGTACAGGAAGGCGACCTGATCGTTGCCGCGGTCGATCGCCATCGTATATTGGATCAGGTCGTTGGTCCCCAGCGAAAAGAAATCCGCAACCGACGCCAGCGAATCCGACGACAGCGCCGCGGCGGGTATCTCAATCATCACGCCAACCGGCGGGACATCGTCACAGCATGCGACTTTCCTTTTTTTGAGATCTTTGTGGCAGTCGTTAATGATCTTGCGCGCGGCCACAACCTCATCCACCGTCGTCACCATCGGCAACAAAATACGGATAGGCCCCTCGGCCCCCGCGCGCAGGATCGCGCGCATCTGGGTCCTGAACAGCTCGGGTTCCTTCAGTGACAGACGGATCGCGCGCAGGCCCAGCGAGGGATTGGCCCCCGCGCCCAGATGATCGCCCAGCGCGCGGGCGATCTTGTCGCCGCCGATGTCGAGCGTACGGAACGTCACCTCGCGCCCGCCCATGCCGCGCACGACATCGGTCATGATGCGCGCTTGCTCATCCTCACCGGGCAGGCTTTTGCGGCCCATAAACAGAAATTCGGTCCTGAAAAGCCCGATCCCCTCGGCTCCCGATTCAAGAATAGCAGGCAGCTCGCGCGGTACGTCGAGATTAGCCTGAAGCCGCAGCCGGGCGCCGTCCTTCGTTTCAGCCGGAAGCAGCGCCTGGCTTTTCAGGTGTTCACGCTCTTTTTCCAGCATCGCGGCGCGCGCACGATATTCCTTAAGCTGTTCCGCCGAAGGCTCGAAAATGACCTTGCCCTCGATCGCATCGACGATGGCGGTCATGCCGCTCTTGGCGCCGTCCAAAAGCCCCGCCACACCCAGCACCGCCGGAATGTTGAAGCTCCGCGCCATGATCGCCGTGTGGCCCGCAGCCCCGCCGCGCACCGTCGCAAAGCCCGCCATGCGCGAAAAATCAAGCTGCACCGTGTCGGCCGGGGTCAGTTCCTCGGCAAAAACAACGCTGCCCTGCGGGATGTCGGCCAGCGAAAGATAGGGGATGTTCATCAGGAGGCGCAAGAGCCGCTGACCTACCGCACTTACATCCTCGTAACGCTGGGCAAGATAGCCGTCCTTCATGCCGGAAAACTGGGCCTCGATCTCGTCAAACACATGCAAAATAGCCGACACCGCGCTTAAATTATGTTCGCGTATCTGCTTTTCAACCCCGCCGACCAGGCGCGAACTCTTCAGCATCGCCAGGTGGGCATCGAGCAGAAGGTCAAGCTCCTCCTCCGCCGTCTCGGAAATACCCTGAAGGTTTTTCTTGATGCTCGTAATGTCCTCGGCCGAGCGCTTCAGCGCCGCCTGAAAGCGCGCGATTTCGTCATCCGCCTCGCCGGGCTCGATGGTTTTAAGCGGCGGGCGCAAATGCTCGATCCTGACCAATGCGACCGTGCCGATCGCCACACCGTCAGAAACGGCAAATCCCGAAAGGGTCTTGTTGCCGGAATTTCTGCTGAAATCCTTTCGGGCCATCAGTCCTCGCCAAAGCCGGTTTCAACCAACTTGACCAGAGCGTCGAGCGCTCTGGTCGCATCCTTGCCTTCAGCGCGGATGGTGATTTTTGAATTTATGCCCGCACCCAGCATCAAAAGCCCCATGATCGACCGGCCACCCACTTCTTGCTTGTCCTTTTTGACGGTTACATCGGCTTCAAAGCCGCTGGCGGCGCTCACAAACCGGGCCGCGGCCCGCGCATGAAGGCCTTTCTTATTGACGATCTTGACGTTTTTTTCGACCGCCGCCATGGGCTTTAAGATCCCGTTGCATCCAGAAGCGTGGAGGCCACATGAATATATTTCCGGCCCGCATCCTGCGCATTTAAGACCGCTTCTTTCAGGCTTTCCGTCTTGCGACAGGACGCCAGCTTCACCAGCATCGGCAGGTTGATACCCGCCAGTGCCTCAAGCTTCTTTCCTTCGATCATCGAAATGGCAAGGTTGGACGGCGTGCCGCCGAACATGTCGGTCAGAACAATAACGCCTTCACCGCTGTCGACTTCCCTGACCTTGGCGACGATCTCCTGCCTTTTGGCTTCCATGTCGTCGTCGGGCTTTATGCCGACCGTTTCCAGCTGCTTTTGCGGTCCCACGATATGCTCAAGCACCGACACAAATTCGTCGGCCAGCTTCCCATGCGATACCAGTACAAGTCCTATCATGCTCTTTCCCTCGTTTTTTCGTTTTTATCTTTGTCTTTTGACTTCTGATCCTGGGCCCAGCGCTCGAGATCGCGGTGAATGATGCCGGCGCTGACGTTTTTCCGGTCAAGCCAGGCGAACAGTTCCTCGGCCACAAAGACGGAACGGTGCCGTCCGCCGGTGCAGCCGATCGCAATCGTCAGGTAACTGCGGCCGTCATCGGCATAACGCCCCAGCAAAGGTTCGATAAACGCCGTAAGGCGCGTAAAGAAATCGGCATATCCCGCATCGTCCCTGATCTTGTCGCCGACCGGCTTGTCCTTGCCGGTCAAGGGGCGCAGTTTCAAATCGTAATGCGGGTTATCCAGAAAACGCACGTCAAAAACCAGATCCGCCTCACGCGGCAAGCCGTAACGAAAGCCAAACGATGTAACATAGACAAGAAGGCCGTGCCCCTGGTCCAGCTTGAACTTTCCGGCCACGATCCGCCGCAGGTCGCGCGCGGAAAGATCGCTGGTGTCGATCGTCACATCGGCTTCGTGACGCAGGGGATCAAGCAGCGCGCGCTCTCTTGCCACACCGTCGGCAATCGGGCGGTCGGCCGCCAGCGGATGGCGCCGCCGTGTCTCGGTAAATCTTTGCTGCAAAACGCCGTCGTCGCAGTCGATAAAAAGAAGCTGGACGGAAAAGTTTTTATCGCTTTTCAGGCGATCGAGCTCATCCTTGAAACGGGCGGCGCCGAAATCCCAGGTGCGGCTGTCGATGCCGATGGCCACCGGCTGGCTTTTTCCCTCGGGCCCTTCCAGCAGGGGCATGATCAGGGATAAAGGCAAGTTGTCGACGGCTTTCCAACCCAGATCCTCAAGACCCTTCAAGGCCGTCGAAAGACCCGCGCCCGAAAGTCCGGTAACCAATAAAACCTGTCTTGCACCCTCTGTCATCGATTAAGAGAGTAAAGAAAAAACGGCTATTCAACAAGCCGCCGGGACGACAGCATCCGCCTGATTTTCAAGGCAGCCGAGGCGTCAAAACCATGCAATTTTCTCTTGGGAACCTTAATTCCGAAAAAGCTTTCAAATTCATCCCGGGGCATGCGCGGAACCGCTTTTCGTTCGACCAAGTCAATGATCAGGGCCAGCCCTGCCTTTACCATACATTCTTTTTGAGGCAATCGAATGATCCCAAGCCCGCGTACTTCCAGAAGTCTTTTAAGACGCGCGGGCGCGGTCACAGCCATGGATTTTCCCGAACTTATGATGACTGTCTGATCGTCGCTCACAAGCCGCGCCCCTTGCGCCAGAAGACGCAAGGCCAGATCCGACTTGCCGCTCCCCGACGCACCGCGAATCAGAACGGCCTGCCACTTTCCGTTTTCTTTGAGGGCGACGGCTGTGGCGTGGATCACGGCTTCTTTTTTTTTCATGGTTCAATAGGCTCCTGCCTGCGCAGGAGCACGGATTTTCGTGTCCCTGCGAAGGCAGGGACCCAGTGGAAAGACAGCTTCCATGGAAAGATTTTTGAATTTTTTCTTAAAGTTCTCACGCGATCTCCGGCAATGTCACGGTAAAGCGCACGGCCCTGTGCGTACCGTCGTCGTTTTTGATGTTGCTGGCGATCACATCGCCCTGATGCGCGCGCAGGATCTGGCGTGAAATGCTAAGCCCCAGTCCTGAGTGTCGCCCGAAATCCTCTGCCGCCGGGCGTTCCGTGTAAAACCGTTCAAAAATGCGCTCAAGATTGCCATCAGGTATGGGCGGGCCCTCATTTTCGACAAAGACCGCGATCTTTCCATCCTTGGAAAATGCATTCACCTTTATATCGCGCCCGGTCGGCGTGAATGAAACCGCGTTATCCAGCAAATTATAAAACACATGGGCAAGCTGCCCCTGATGACCTGACACCAAAAGCTTTTTGTCTCCCGCCATTGAAAGCGCGATCTTGCTGCCACCGGCCATTTTAGCTTTCCAGGTGTCGGCCAGCGTCGCTAAAAGCCCGCGCAAATCGAACACTTCCTTTTCCGCGCGCGATATTTCGGCATCAAGCCGGGATGCCGCTGAAATATCGCTGATCAGCCGGTCGATGCGGCGGATATCGTCGTGAATGATGGCCGCCAGCTGCGCCTGCCGCGCGGGATCGGTCACTTTCTCGAAGGCCTCGATCGCGCTGCGGACGGAGGCCAGCGGGTTCTTGATCTCGTGCGCGACATCGGCCGCGAAATTCTCAATCGCCGACATCCGGTCGGAAAGCGCCTTTGTCATGTCGCGCAAGGCCACGGACAAAACCCCGATTTCATCGCGGCGCGCCGAAAGGTCGGGAATATTGACCCCGCTGCCGATGCCTTCGCGGATATTCTCAACCGCGCGCGCAAGGCGCATAATCGGCCGGCCGATCGTGGTCGAAAGATAAACCGACAGTAGAACCGTAAGCGTCAGGGAAAAAAGGAATATCTTGAGAACCGTCAGCTGCACCGAACGTACCGCCCGTTCGATATCATCGCCGGTCTTGGCGATCAGCACCGCGCCCAGAACCGTTTTCAGGCGTTGCACCGGCAGCGAAACGGTCAAAAGGATATTGCCGTCTTTTCCCCGCCAGGCGTTGGTATATATATTACCGGCCAGCGTATCAATGGCGTGCGGATAGCTTTGCACCCGGCCCGACAGGGTTTCTGGGTATTCGGGAAGCGGGATATGAGTTGGAAGAAACTTGAGAAAATTTTCGCCCCATTCTTCAAAACCTTCAACCCAGCCGCGCCGTGCTTTGAGAGGCGGAAGCTCCTGCATCTGGATCAGGCCGCCCGCGCCCAAAAGCTGGTGACTGTCCGCGATCATCTCGCCGCCACGGTCGAACAGCAATGTACGGATATCGCGGTCTTCAAGAAGCTTGCGCAGCATGTGGCGCGACAAGTCATCGACCAGCGTTGCGCGCTCGGTAAAATCCTCGCGTACACCTCCCTCGGCCAGGGCCGCGGCGAAAAGACGTCCTTCGTTGGCCAGCGCCTGAAGTTCGGAGTCGATCAGTTCACGTTCATACTGACCGGTATAAAGCACGCCCATGCCCAGCACAATGACGGCCGCCATGTTGACCGCCATAATGCGAAGGGTCAGGGGCGACACGCGCCAGAAACGGCGCGCCGCGATCCTATACCTCTTTATATCGATATCCGACACCATAAACCGTCTCAATATTGTCAAAATCCGGGTCAACATCCCTGAACTTGCGCCGGATGCGCTTGATATGACTGTCAACCGTCCGGTCATCCACATAAATGCCGTCACCGTAAGCAAAATCCATCAACTGGTCGCGGTTTTTGACGTGGCCCGGATTTTGTACCAGCGACTTGACCAGCAAATATTCGGTAACCGTGACGTCAACCGGCATTTCTTTCCACGTGCAGAGATGGCGCTCTTCATCAAGGATAAGCGCGCCGCGTTTAAGGTTTTTATCCCCCCTGCCTTCCTTTACCCCCGCGCCCGGCGCTCGACGGCGCAAAACCGCCCGGATCCTTTCGATCAGAAGGCGCTGCGAAAAAGGCTTGGTGATATAATCGTCAGCGCCCAGTTTCAAACCCAGCAATTCGTCAATCTCGTCGTCCTTGGATGTCAGGAATATGACCGGCATGTCCGATTTTTCACGCAGTTTTTTCAAGACTTCCATGCCGTCCATGCGCGGCATCTTGATGTCGAGCACGACCAGATCCGGCGGCGCCTTCAAAAGCCCGGCCAGCGCCGACTCGCCATCCGTAAAACTTGCGACGCGAAAACCCTCCGCCTCCAGCCCCATCTCAACCGAAGTCAGTATGTTTCGATCATCATCGACCAGCGCAATTGTTTGTGTCATGGATCTACCCCTACCCGTTATCCTGCAATATATGCCCGGCCAAATAAAGGGATCCCGCAATGACGATCCGTCCGGGGTGCTGGTTTTCCGCCACGATCCCGCTGATCGCGGCGGATAAAGTTCCCGCCGCGCGCGCGCGCGGCAAGACGCGGGCCAGATCTTCCGCCGCATGACACGCGCCGCTTTCCGGTACATTCACCGTCCTGACAGGAATATCAAGCCCGGCCAGAGCCCGGGCAAAAACGGCCGGGTCTTTCTTGCGCTTCAGGCCCAATATCAAAAAGGCCGGGCGTTCGCTCCCCCATATTTTGATTTGCCGGGCCAGGGCCGCAGCGCCGGAATCATTGTGCGCGCCGTCAAGCCAAAGCCCCCACCCCGGCGGCAAAAGCAGGGGCAGAGGCCCCTTTGTAAGGCGCTGAAAACGCGCGGGCCAGAGGGCGTTTTTAAGTCCTTTTTCCGCCCTGTCGCATGAGGTGGAAAACATCGGCGCTTTTTCAAGGGCCGCGAGCGCGAGCCCCGCATTGTCATACTGATGATCCCCCAAAAGCCCCGGCGCCGCATAAACCCCGGACAATCTCCCGCCCTCATAAACAAAGCTTCCGTCGTCTTTCTTCTCAACCCGCCATTCATGGCCGGCGCGGTAAAGCGGCGCGCCGATCAATGCCGCTTCTTCCGCCAGAACCTCTTCGGTTTCACGGGAATATTGCGCGCCCACGACGCACGAAACACCAGGGCGCATGATCCCCGCCTTCTCGCGCGCGATCGCGGCCAATGTCGACCCCAGGTGCTTTTGATGATCGAGCGACAGGCGCGATATGATTGTGACCGCCGGTTTTGAGACGACGTTGGTTGCATCGCGCCGCCCGCCTAAGCCTGTTTCCAGCAGCACGGCATCCGCCGGGACTTTGGAAAACGCCAGAAAAGCCGCGACCGTAATCGCCTCGAACCGGGAGAGCCTATCCGGGTTTCCCGTTCTTCGAAGCAACTCATAAAAATAAGCGTCGCCGATTTCTTTACCCGCCAGCACGATCCGCTCGTTGATCCTGACCAGATGCGGCGAAATAAATTTGTGCGCGCGCAAGCCCCCCGCCTCGAGCATCGCCTGAAGAAAAGCCAGCGTCGATCCCTTGCCATTTGTTCCCGCCACATGAAACACAGGCGGCAAGCGCTCTTGCGGATCGCCAAGTTCCGCGAGCACGGATTTGATCCGCGCCGTCGAAAGATCGATCATGACCGGATAGGCCGAAAGCATCTTTTCGACATCGGCCATTTGCTCCGGCGGACGTTGTTTCAAAACCGCCATTTTTTACCTTATTCGTTATTACTTCCGGCCCGCGGAGCCATTTAGTTTATGCGGCGGCAAGCCGCCTTTGGCCCTGTTACCAGACGGATCCATCAGAATCGACAAAACCCTGACCATTGTTTCTTTCAGCTCGGCGCGCGGCACAACCATATCGACCATGCCGTGATCTTTCAGGTATTCGGCCGTCTGGAAACCTTCGGGCAGATTCTCGCGGATCGTTTCCTGAATGACGCGGCGCCCGGCAAATCCGATCATGGCGCCGGGTTCGGCAATATGAATGTCGCCCAGCATCGCAAACGACGCGCTGACGCCGCCCGTTGTCGGGTCCGTCAGCAAGACGATATAGGGAAGCCCCGCTTCCTTGACCTGTTCAACGGCAATGACCGACCGCGGCATCTGCATCAGCGATACCATGCCCTCCTGCATGCGCGCGCCGCCGGACGAGGTGATAGCAATCATCGGCGCTTTTTGCGCGACCGCCAGCCGCGCCGCAGTCAAAAGACCATCGCCGACCGCCGCCCCCATCGAACCGCCCATGAAATCAAAATCAAGCGCCGCCACCACGGCGGGGATGCCGCCCATCGTTCCCTGCGCCACGATAATCGCATCCTTGCGGCCGGTCTTGCTTTGGGATTCCTTCAAGCGGTCAATATACTTCTTGCGGTCCTTGAATTTCAGGGGATCGGTGACCGCCTTGGGCAATTCCGCTTCGCTAAAGCGACCGTCGTCAAACAAAAGCTTCAGACGATCAGCTATTTCCATTTTCATGTGATGGCCGCAGTTCTGGCAGACGTTGAGATTCTGGGCAAGATCGCGGTGGAAAAGCAGCGTCGCGCAAGACGGGCATTTTTGCCACATGTTGTCCGGCACGTCTTTCTTGGCAACCAGCGCCCGGATCTTCGGACGCACGAAATTGGTGATCCAGTTCATTTCCTTCTTATCCTCAGTATCGGCTTTCTCCGGCTGCATTTTATTTATGAAAACCCTGTTGTCAAGTCAGCCTATTAGACCAAGAGTCCGGTAAAATAGACAGATGATTTTTAGATGGCCTTTTTAAGTCTTTCTTTTTCAATGGATTTTTTAATTGTACGCAGGACTTCCGCCGGGTCGGCGGCTTCGGTCACCGGCCGCCCGATCACAAGCCAATCTGCACCCGCCGCAACCGCGTCTTCCGGCGTCATGATTCTCTGCTGATCGCCGGCGCTGGTGCCTTTGGGCCGGATGCCCGGCACCACCAACGTCACATCCCGGCCAAATTCCCCGCGCAACAGGGAAAGTTCCTGCGGCGACGACACAAGCCCATTCATGCCCGCCTTGACCGCCAGCCGCGCCAGGCGCAAAACCTGTTCCTGAACGGTGCCTTGCCCCACCGCGCCCAGCGACTGGGCATTCATATGCGTCAGGACCGTCACGGCCAAAACCAGCGGCGGTTTTGGGCTTTGCGCCGCGGCATCAAGCGCGGCTTGCATCATTTCCGTCCCGCCCGAGGCATGCACCGTCAGGAAAGACGGGCACAAAGGCAGGACCGCGCGCACCGCACCCTTGACGGTGTTTGGAATGTCATGAAATTTAAGATCAAGAAAAAGCGCCGTGTCTTTTCCGGCTTCCTGCATGACATGAACGACGCCGGCGGGTCCGTGGCTTGCAAAAAACTCAAGCCCCAGCTTGATCCCGGCACCCGCGGCCGACAGGCTCTTGGCCAGGGTCGCGGCCCGGTCAAGATCGGGGGTGTCAAGCGCGCAAAAAATGCCCGTCATCACGCCAGCTCAAAAATCGCGTCGACCTCGACCGCAGCCCCCAGCGGCAGGCAGGGAACGCCGACGGCAAAACGCGCATGACGCCCCGCATCGCCCAGCGCCGCGACCATAAGGTCGGAAGCGCCGTTCATGACCTTGGGGTGATCGGTAAATTCCGGTACGCAGGCGACGAAGCCGCCCAGCTTCACGCAGCGTTTAACCTTCGAAAAATCGCCGGCAAGCGCGGCCTTGACCTGCGCCAGAATGGCCAAAGCGCATTGCCGGGCGGCAGCACTGCCTTGTTCCAGTGTCATGTCTTTCCCAACCGTGCCTTTCATGAGGCCGCCTTCAGCCGCGGGCAACTGGCCGGAGATATAGAGAGTCTTTCCCGAAACAACCCACGGCACGTAATTGGCCACGGGCGGCGTCAGGACGGGAAGCTTAAACCCCATGTCAGCCAGTTTTTTTTCAACCATTGTTTGCCTTCTTCTTTTTCTTCGTTTCTTTTACAGCCATGCCCGGCGGCTCGGAAAGAACAACCAGTTCTTTGGGGGCAGATTCAGATTTGGACGTCGCCGTTTCAAGCAGGGCGAAGGGATATTGCATCTCGCAACCTTCGCGGTAAAGCGCCAGACGGCGCGCGCCCAGCGCCCAGGCCGCCTGCATGATGTCAGCCACGTCGCCCACCGCTATGTCGCGCGGCAATACCACAGTCTTCTCGTAATCACCCGAAAGGAAGGACTGGCAGGCTGCCGCCATGCGAAGCTCGGCCAGCGGTCGAAGCTGGTTGCCGCTGGCAACGCCCAGAAGCGTGTCGCAATCACGGTCTTCGCTGAAAGCCGTGACACTGGCATTGCGCGCGCCATCGCGTTCAACCATCGACAGGGCCGTAGCCCAGGAAAGTTCGGCCGCCTGCACAAGCGCAAGATCGGGGCAAAATTCGGCTTTGAGCGCCGGGATCTTGCGTACGCCGTCGCCTTCGGCCCCGCCGGCGCGCAACGCCGTTTTGTTTATCAATGCCAAAAAGGTCTGCCGCCGGTGCATCAGGCGCGGAAAGCCACCCAGCATGGAGGCCATTTCGGCTGAGGTCTGCCAGGCCATCCCCGACATGAGCGCAAGGACCGATGAGGCCAAAGCCCGGCCCTGCTCGCTGTCCCAGGCCGCGCCCTTCGCGCTTAAGAAAGTCTCAAGTCCGGCAAATCCAAGACCAAGAGCCCGCGAAGCGCTGGCGGCATGAACGCCGGCATCAAGCACGACGGTTGAAATTCGGCACGTCTGCCGGAATGCTTCCAGTGCGAAAGGCGCCCCCTCGCGCGCGGATACGAAGGCCGGAAGATTAACGACAAGGCGCGGCGGGGTCATCCCCTCGTCGGGAACGCTCCAGCCGTCATCAAAGCGTAAAACCGGATCGCCCGAAGACCAGACGGCGCCCGCCAGATTTTTCCAAAGCGCGGGGGCATCGATCATGGACGGCGCGCTTCCTGCCACGGAATCGCCCATGACAGGAAGCGGATCGCCTTCTATCGCCGATCTCATGAAAAGATCGGTGACGCTTACCTCCGTGCGGAAGACCTCCCCTTCCGCAGCGGCGTGTGTTTCTTCGTCTTCGAAAGCCGGGAACGCCTTGTATCCCTGCTTTGCGTACAAAACGGCATCCGACAAAGCGCCTTCGCCCACGCCGTTGGCGCGGGCTTTGTCAATTTCAGTGCCAAACGACGCTGTGCCGTAACTTTCCATCACAGCATCAAGATGGCGCAGCAAAAGCCTGCGTCCCGCCTCCAACGCCGCACGGTCAAAAATCTCCCGCGTCTTGCGGCTGATTTTTGAAAGGGCGTCAGGATCGGTAATGTCGCACTTAAGCGGCGGATTTAACCTGAACGGCAAGGGCAGAGGCGGCGCCAGGCCATAGGCCCAGTCGACGCCCGCCAGCTGCCAGTCCGAAAGCGGCGGCGTGAGCAGGCGGTGCAACAGCATATGACGCAATTCATCGTAAAGCGCGCGGGCGTTTTCCTCATCCCCTTCGCAAGCCCCTGATTGCCAGACGCGCCAGGTCCAGAAACCCGCCATGCGGTCGATCACCTGGCGAATATCGGTCTCGCCCCCCCAGCCGCCTTCAACGCCGCCGCCGGTGCGGGGACAAAGCCACGGCGGAACGCCCCGTTGTTCAACCGGCGCCAGGGTCCGGGGGAAAACAAAACGGCCGAAAACCTGTTCTTGCAACAAAGCAACCGCAGGCTCGTCCCATGCCGCGGGCACAACCTGCTCATACCCGTCTTCGGACAGGACCGTACGGAAAGCAACCCCTTCATAGGGGTCCGGGCTTGTCCTGGTAAAAAAACGGTCAAAACGCATGGCAGAAACCCATCGGGACAGACGGTTAAAGGCAAAAACGGCTTGGAACAGCTTTATCGTGGCATAGCCCTTTAGGCTCAGCAACGATTCGATTCATGATTTCTGTAAACTAACTGCCTGAAATCGCTAAAAAATCTTCATTTAAGCCGAATTATGAAGTATAAGAAAAATCATGAAGCTTTTTGCACGTCTCTTTGGTGTTCTGTCCACAGTCCAGATCCAGCTTTTTACCCTTACAAGCGGGAAAAAGGTGGGTACGGATCATCTGGGCAATGTTTACTATCAGGGCAAACCGCGTAGAGGCACAAAACGCGCGCGCCGCTGGGTCATATATAAAGACGCACCCGAGGCCAGCATGGTTCCGCCCGGCTGGCACGGGTGGCTGCACCATCAGACCGATGCCGTTCCGGCCGAGGGCCCAAGCCCCTATGCCAAACCCTGGATCAAGGAACATAAAGCCAATATGACCGGCACGGATCAGGCTTATCTTCCGCCCGGCCATGTCTTCAAGGGCGGAAAACGCGACAAAGCCACGGGCGACTACGAAGCCTGGCAGCCGCCAGCCTAAAGTTGAGGTAAGAAAAACATGCAGCGCAATGTCATTGAAACGGTTCTAGGTGGCGTCGTCATCATCGTGGCGGCGGGATTTTTAACCTTCGCCTACAAAACCATCGACATCGCTCCGCGCACGGGCTACGAAATAACCGCGAGCTTCCAGAAAATCGACGGCCTTCAAACCGGCAGCCCCGTGCGCATCAGCGGCGTGACCGTGGGCCAGGTTTTAAGCTTCACGCTGGATCCTGAGACCTATTCAGCGGTCGTGCGCATGAACATTGACGATGGCGTTAAAATCCCAACCGATACCGCCGCGGTCATCGCCAGCGAAGGTCTCCTCAACGGCAAGTTCCTGTCGCTTGAGCCCGGCGGTGACGAAGAAATCCTTAAACCCGGCGGGAAGATTCAGTATACGCAATCGACGCCGGGGCTTGAGCAGCTGCTGGGACAAGTCATCTTCAGCATGAGCAAAGACGGCGATAAGAAGTGACCGTTCACGAAAAAAAAGCTCTATTGCGCGTCCCTGCGAAGGCAGGGACCCATGGTTACCTGACAAGATGGGCTCCTGCCTTCGCAGGAGCACGGAGTCTATGCATCAGTTTTGTTATTCTTGCCAATTTCACGTTCATACCCCCCGCCTTCGCCCGGCAGATGGACGACATGCCGGTGGCCGTGCTGCGCACGATCGACAAGGTATCGGCGCGCACCCTGACGTTTGAAGTCCCCGTCGACAAGACCGTGAAATTCGGCACGTCCCTGTTCATCAAGCCCCGCGCCTGCCGCAAGGCCGTCCCGCTGGAAGAGCCTGAGTCCGCCGCTTTCCTGCAAATCTGGGAAAAAACGACCGATGACCAGACGGGCGAGGAAAAAGCCGACTGGGTTTTCAGCGGCTGGATGTTCGCCTCCAGCCCCGCGCTTTCGGCCATGGACCATCCGGTCTATAACGTCTGGGTCGTCGACTGCAAAAACCTGGACACGGTTTCGGAAGAAATAACCGAATTTTCCGAAGAAGCCGCGCCGGATGAGGGAACAGGCGAAGAAGAACCCCTCCCCGTGGTTGAAGAGGAAAACTGAACATCCAGATCAAGCGCTTTTGCCAGACGCCGCTTGTACTCGGCCCGTGAAATTTCTTCAATCCCGAACTGCTTGAGATGTTCGTTGACATACTGGGCATCAAACAGCACGAACCCCTGGTGAAAAAGATGCGCCGCCAGGAAGACAAGCGCGATCTTGCTGGCGTCCGTCCTGTTGGAAAACATGCTTTCGCCGAAAAACGCCCCGCCCAGCGCAAGGCCATAGACGCCGCCGGCCAGATGCTCTCCCTCCCACGCCTCGACGCTGTGGGCATGGCCCATCTTGTGCAACTCGGTGTAAAGGGAAATAATATCCGCATTGATCCAGGTCTTCTGGCGCTTTGGCCCGGGCAGGGCGCAGGCGTGGATAACCTCACCAAAAGCGCGATTTATCGTGACCCTGAAGGGGTTTTTCTTCAGGATCTTGTTGCACAGGCGGCGCGGCACATGAAGCCCCGCGATCGGCAAGACGCCCCGCCTTGCCGGATCGTACCAGCCAAGTTCCGAACTGTCGGCGTCATCAGCCATCGGGAACAGCCCCTGGCGGTAAGCCTCCAGCACGAGCGCGGGCGTTATTTCAAAACGGTCGTCTTTCATGCGTCAGTTTAAACGATTAAGGCTTCGGTCCCGCGGGCGGCGGCGTTTTCGGCGCGGGCTTGAGGTCGATTTTCTGGCAGACCTTGTCCAGCATCTCGCCTGTCACCTGCGTCAGTTGCGCCTTGCGCGTCCAGAGGAAAGCGCATTTGACTTCCTTGTCCGGGTAGATCTGCTGGATCGCCTGGCGGTAAGCCGCCATCTGAATCAAATAGGTTTCGGAGATTTCCTCCGGCGCCTTTGGAATGCGCCAGCTGTTCTTGTAATCGACGATCAGGACCGACTTTTCGCCGACGACGAGGCGGTCGATTTTTCCCGACAGAATGCGCTCCTCGCCGTTCTTGACCACCTTGCCGGTGACGGCGACTTCGGGGCGGGAATTGGACCCGAATATCTCGCTGAACTCAGGATCGCCTAAAACCTTCATGACTTGTCCGGCCAGCCTTTGCTGTTCTTTTTCATCCAGTTTCCAGACCGGGCGGGCAAGGTAATGCTTCGCCGCGCCCTCGCGTTCGCTTTCGGGCACTGCGGGCAGGAACTCCAGAAGATCGTGGATCAGGATACCCGTCCGCTGCGCCTTGGTTTCGTGCAAACCCTCAAGCGGCGACGGGACCGGGAAATTGTCGTTGGCCCCGCCCGAGCCGATCGACGGATAGAATTTCTTGATGAAGATGTTGGGCTGTTCGGGCTTCTTGCGCGCCCAGTCGGGAACGCCCACGCGCATTCTTTTGCGCGGCGGCTTCATGCCGTCGGGCTGCGGCTTCGCCGTCTGGTCGACCTTGTAGCGCAAGACGGCATCGGCCGGATGCGTGCCGGGGGTCTGGCCGTCGAGACGCTCGAGACCGCCGCGGATAAGATCGTACCAGCAATCGGGCGAGCGCTTGCGCGCCCCCTGATAGCCATAGACGTAAAGCCGGTCGGCGGCGCGGGTCATCGCCACATAAAGAAGCCTGCGGTATTCACGGTCGCGGTCCTTTTCAGCCTTGGCGCGCTCCTCCGAAAAACTGCGCGGCTCCAGCCCCACGCGCGGAACCCAGAGCGGCACTTTACGCTCTCCCTCGGGCCAGAGCAGCTTGGGCCTTGTCAGGCGGTTGTCGGAAGGAATACCCGTCGTATCGGGCAAAATGATGATCGGCGATTCCAGCCCCTTCGCGCCATGAACCGTCATGATATGAACCCGCGGGTTCTTGGGGTCGATGTTGATTTCGCGCTTGACCTCGGCCTCGCCCGCCTGCAGCCAGTCGATGAAGCCTTGCAGCGACGGCGTATGGGTCTTTTCAAAACGCTCAAGCGCGTTCATGAATTCGACCAGCGGATCCTCGATCTCGTATCCTAAGCGGCTGTAAAGCGCGGTCAGGCCCGACCATTCATGCCCCGGGCATTTGTTCATCATGATGTCGGCAAAAAACTCGTAAGGGCGCTCGCTCTCGCGCTTCTTCTGCAGTTTTTCAAACCACGCAACGGTTTCGGTATAAAGCTTGGGGGCGCCCGGCGCGGCCGCCTTGGTTTTCAGCGAATCCCACAGCGTTCCGCTGCGGCCAATTGCAATATCCTCCAGCTGCTTGTCGTCAAAGCCCACGAAAGGCGATTTCAGGACCGCCGCCATCTTCAAATCATCGCCCGGGAAAAGCGTGAACTCGCCCAGCGCCACGAAATCCATGACGGCCAGCTGGCTGGAAAGGCTCATCCGGTCGGAACCGGCCACGGGAATGTCGCGTTTTTTCAATTCGCGCACCATGTGATCGACAAATTCCGAGCGGCGGCGGACCAAAATCATGATGTCCGACGGGTTGATCGCGCGGTCGCGGGCCGGAAGCTTCTCGCCGCGGTCAAGCCAATCCTTGATCTGGTCGGCAATCTTCGCTGCCATTTCAGCCGCGGGATTGCGGACCGTCTTACGCTCGAGCGGCAGTTCCCACGGCACGGTTTCCTCAACCGCATCGACCTCAAGCACGGGATGGCTTTCGACAAGTCCGCTTTGCCCGGCACGGAACGGTTTGTGACGGATCTTCGGCAGGCTTTCGCCCTCGCCTGGCTTGACAAAGAAAAGACCGTCGGAGGCTTTTTCATCCTCGAACACCTTATCGACAACCGTCATAACGGCCGGACTTGAACGGAAGGTCACATCGATCTCGACCTCGCGCCATTTGCCCCCGGCCTTCCTGACCAGGTCGGAGAAATATTCCTTATGGGCGTTAAATTCGCGCGGATCGGCGCGCTGGAAACTGAAAATCGACTGTTTTTCATCGCCGACGACGAAAACCGTCCTCTGGCTGCGCTTTTTTCCGTACTTCTCGCTGAAAAGCTCGGATGCAATCTGCGCCACGACCTGCCACTGTTCGGGGTTCGTGTCCTGCCCTTCGTCGATCAGGATATGCTCGACCCCGTGATCCAGCTTGTGCAGGACCCAGCTTGTCATGTCCTCCTCCGCCAGAAGATTGTTCGCCTTGTGGATCAGGTCATCGTAATCAAGGACGTTTTGCGCCTGCTTGCGCTTCTTGTAGGCGGCGAGCAGCGCATCGCTTAAAACCATCAGCGACTCCGTGCCGCGCGCAAGGTTGACCGTCTTGACCTTTTCAAGTCCGTCGAAAACCCTTTGCGCCTCGGAAGCCAGGGCTGGAAGGGCGTCCGCCGCTTCCTTGCTGGCCAGGCGCTTGCGAATACTGTCCTCTTCCGTCAGGAAAAGGTCGATATAGTCGTTATAAAGCGGCACACGATCGGCCGGATTGTCGAGAAAACGGCTCAGCAACCGCCCCTTTTTGCGGTCGGCATCGCTGCCGTTCAAAAGGGCCGTGGCCGCCGCGCGCAGGGCTTCCGTATCGGGTTTTTGACCGTCTATGCCTTCGTCGGAAAAGAGCCGGTCGCGCACAGCCTTGGCGTCCGTGCCGCGCCCGGTTTTGAGATAGCCGTGAATGGCATCGATGGTCTTTTCAAGACCGCCGTGAAGATCGAAGGTTTCGCGCAGCTGGCTGCGGCGGTAGGTAATCTCACCGATCAGCGCGACAAAGTCCTCCTCGCCGACCTCGGGCGTGATCATGCGCACGGCACGGGCCAACGCACCATCGGGCTCCTTGCGGATCAGGTTCAGGACATCGACTTGCGAGGCGCGGAAAAACTCGGTCGCCGTCTGGTCGTCCATGACCTCGAAATAGGGCGGTACGCCCGACTCGATCGGGAAACGCCGCAAAAGCTTTCCGGCGAAAGAATGGATCGTCTGGATCTGGACGTTTTCCGACGCCTCGAGAAACTCGGCGTAAAGCTGGCGCGCGCGCCGGACCGTGAGGTCATCGGCCTTGCCGCCCGTCAGCTTGCGCAGCTTTGTCTTTAAAACATCTTCCTTGCAGGTCGCCCAGTTTGAAAGCTCCTCGCGGATGCGGTTTTTCATGAGCGAGGCGGCCGCGTTGGTGAAAGTCAGGCAAAGGATGCTGCCCGGCTTGGCCCCGTCAAGCATCAGACGCAAAACCCGGTCCGTCAGGACCTTGGTCTTGCCCGTGCCGGCCGAAGCCGTGACCCAGACGCTCGCTCCCGGATCGGATGCCATCGCCTGCGCGACCGAGGGATCGATTTTCTCTTTCTTCGGCTTTGGTTTCGAGGCGGCGTCGGTCATGGCGCGGGTCCCTGGGGCGGATTATTTTTTTGAGGATCTATATCAACACTGCGCGCCGGCGGCAGTTTCGGCTTCTCCTCCGCAGGCACAATATCGATGATCTTGGCTTTGTCATCGGCCTTCCCCGCCCCCGCCTTGGCCTTTTTATCAGCACCCGAACCGCGCCACTCATCAACACGTTCCAGATGACGATAGGGATTGTAACGCGGCGCTTCGCGCGGGCGCGGAACCGCGGGGAAGGGCGTTCCCGCCTCCATGAATTTCTTGATCAGTTTCGTAAGCCCCTTGAAGGTTTCCTCTTCCAGGCCGGGAAGGTTTTTGTCGATGCTTGTAACCTTGCCGCCCGGACGCCCGCCCGAGAGTTTCCAGTATTCAAGCTTTCCGACTTCGCCCGCCTCAATGTCCTTAAAGCCGCCGCGTTGGGCGATCAGGGCCTCCAGCGGCAGCTGCGGGGAAAGGCCGGCCCGCACGTCTTTTTGCGCCGGAACATCGCCCGTCTTGTAGTCGATGATCACAAGACGGTCATCGTCCGTGCGGTCGATGCGGTCCGCAATCGCAGTCAGGGTAAAAACGCTGTCGCCCAGGTCGATTTCAAGCGTACCCCGGACCTCGATGCCCAACGTCCGGCCTTCGCGGCGGCGGGCGCGCTCCTCGTCCACGAACCACTTGGCGATGCGCTCGAAACGCGGCCACCAGAACGCCTGCACCTCGGGCCTTTCAAGGCGGGTCTTGAAGCTGTCCGCGCCGATTTTGAGCAGCTGGTCATAAGCGTCCGATGGCAGGTCATTTGGATATTTGCGCGTAAACTCCTCAAGCGCCTTGTGAATCATGGTGCCGCGCTCGCGGTAGGTCGGGTTGGTGTCCAGCCCCTCCTTGCCGCGAAGATTTAGGACATATTTCGCGTAAAGCGCGTAAGGATCGCGCACCAGCGTTTCAATCGCAGTCACCGGCAGTTCTTTCGGCCTTGCGCTTTTGGGCGGCACGGGGGCGGGCGGTTCCATCGGCGTGATCTTGGCGGGTTTGGTGAGCGATGCGTTTATTTCCGCCAGCTGATCGCGGCTGGCCAGTTTTTCAAGCATGTCGGCGGCATCAAGCGTCGTTTCAAGCCGCTCCAGAAACGGCGAAGTCACGGTCTGCGATGACCCGCTGCGCAGCGCGCGGGTCATGAGAACATCGGGCGTCAGAACGGCGGAAACGAAATCATGGGCCGCCTGACCCGTTGCAATATTGGACGCCGGCAATCCCAAGGCCGCCGCCATATCGCGCGTCAAAAACGGCGTCGGTTTTGAATCGGAAGGCCAGATGCCCTCGTTCAATCCGCCCACGATCATGACGTCGGGCTTGATCAGCCGCGCTTCGCGCGGGGTCATGATGCGAAGCGCCGGGTGAACGGGCTTGCCCGATTTGAAATGAACGCGGCCCATGAGGCCTTCGATAAATCCGGCATAATCGTCCCCTGTCAGCGGCGGCATGCTGTCGGCCACCTCGCGCAGTTCCGACAAAAAGCGGCTGGCGGCTTTCCCCTCTTCGCCCTGCCAGAGCCTTTCAGCGCCCGGCATGGTCCGGGATGCGGCCAAAATCTCGATATATTTTATGTGCAGATCCAGGATTTCGGACAATGGCCTTGGGTTTTTATCCGTCATCGCCTCGACGAACGGACGCGACGCTTTTTCCAGACGGTCAAGCCAGGTTTTAAAGGCAGTCTCTTCCGGGCCCGGCGTTTTCTTGCGCGCCGCACGGTTAAAGGCATCGCCCAACCTTTCCTTTAACCCCGCAAAGCCGGGTGCCGGGCGCGCGCCGCGAAGCGCCATGTCCTCAAGCTTCCAGACCTTTGTCAAAAACTCAGGCTTATCTTCGCCCAGCGTCACAAGCGGGTGCTTGAGCATCCCCAAAAGCGGCACCGGCGACAGGTTTTCAACGGCAGCCCCGGCCGTTGCGCGGATCAGGGTTCCGATCGGGCTTTCGGACAGTTCTTCCCCGCCATCCATGTCGTTCACATTGATGCCCCAGTGACGAAGCCTGGCCGCCACGCGCCGCGCCAGGGACCGGTCGGGCGTAACCAGCGCCGCGGTGCGCCCCGGCGTTTCAAGCACGCTGCGCATTTTAAGCGCGATGACATTGGCTTCTTCCTGCGCCGTGGCGCAGGTAATAAGATCCATGCCTGAAAGCGCGCGCGGATCGATTTTGGCTTTTCTGGATTTATCTGCGGTGGCCGTCGCGGGCTTGAGGGCCTCGGCCAAAAGCGTACGGCGCGCCGCCGACGACGCTTCCGGGTTGCTTACGCGTGACGACATCTCGCTGATCTTGACGGGCCATTCGCGGATTTTGCCGCGCTCGATTCCCAAAAGGCCGATGACGCGCTTCAACCCCGATTGCGGATGAACGGGTGAAAGCTGATCCCAAATCTCGTCGCTCATGTCCCTGTCAAAACCGGGAAGAACGACCGCGCCCTGCGGCAAGGCAGCTACGGTTTTCAGCAAATCGCCCACGGCCGGCGTGACATGCGTGAAACCGGCCGCTATGACCGGCTGATCGCAGGGCATGCGCTGCCAGTGCAGCGCCTGAATACGGATGACGGTTGTGCGGTATTCCTCGGGATCGACTTTGCCCATATCCTGCAAAATCTGCGGCCATTTTTCCGTGATGACTTTTAAGAACCCGGCCGTCTTGGCCCATTGCGCGGCATGCTCGGGCGCAACCAGCTTGTCCATGTCCTTGATGTCCAGCTCTTCCCGCTGGACATCGTCGAGAAAGCGGCCAAGCTCCTGTCCCAGCTGGATCGCCTTTTCAGCCGAGGTCGCCATCTGCGGAATTTTCATGATCTCCCGCGCCAGGATCAATTCGCGCTGCAGGCTTGACACGGACGGCGGCAGATCCATCAGCGCCTGCGCCAGAACGGGGTCGTTGGCGATGCGCAGGCTGGCATGTTCGGCGCTGATGTCGCCCGGCGTGCCGATGCGCGGCAGGATCGCGGGCGTGCCGCCGGCCAGATCGACAAAGACGGAGCGCAGGGCATGGCACGCTTCCTTCGTCGGCAGCAAAATCGTGTAGTCGGCAAGTTTTAAAGGATCGTTGCCCGTCTTTTCAAGGATGCCCCGCGCCAGAACTTTCAGGAAGGGCTGGTCTGCGTCGATGGAAAAAACGTCAACGGAACGACCCGCCGGAGACGGCGGCGTCACAGGAGGGGTTTCGTCGCGCGGCGGTTTTTCGCTCATGCGCTGGCCTTCCATCGGTTAAAATCAGCTTGCATCTCGAAGACTAGAATCAGCATATGAAAAGTCAAGCGATTCCATGGCCTTTGCCTCTGGACGCGCCATGAAAGACGGGATAGTTTTATGTGGGGTTGAGGCATTTCTTCGCTGCCTAATAAAATGGTGAAATTATGAATAACAACAATCGGCCGCTCTCGCCGCATTTGCAGGTCTATCGCCCTCAAATCACAAGCGTTCTGTCGATCACGCATCGCATCACAGGTGTTGGGCTGTCGCTTGGCGTTCTTATGTTAACTTATTGGCTCTACGCCATGGCTTCGGGTGAAGAAACCTTCATCAACTTCTATATCCTGATGAATCATTTCATCATGCGTCTCTTCCTGTTCGGAATGTTGTGGTCGCTCTGCTTTCACCTGCTCAACGGTGTGCGCCATCTTTGCTGGGACGCGCTGATCGGCATCGACATGAAAAGCGCGACCCGAAGCGGCTGGTTTGTCGTGATTGCATCGGTTCTGGCCGCAACCGTTTTGTGGTTGCTGGCAGCCAGGGGATAGACCAAGGGATAGGTCAGGGGGTAACATGTCCGAACACAGTTCCATCAAAACGCCGCTGGGCAAGGCCAAGGGAACGGGCTCGGCCAAGGACGGGACGCATCACTGGTGGATGCAGCGCCTGACAGCCATCTGCCTTTTGCCGCTGATCGTCTTTTTTGTCACATGCCCTTCTTGCTTTGCCAGCCCCGATTATTCCGCCGTAGTGTCCTGGATTGCGACGCAAAAGGTGTCGATCGCCCTTATCCTGTTCATGATCGCGGCCTGCTATCACGCAGCGCTCGGGCTTCAGGTCGTGATCGAAGATTACGTTCACGACACGGGAACAAAAATGTTCATGCTGATCGCCATGAAAATCCTGTTCTTTGTAGCCGCGGTCGTTTCCATCCATTCCATCCTTTACATCGATTTCGGGCTTTACGGGTGATTTAGAACATGGGCAGCAGCTATCCAGTCACAATTCATGAATATGACGTTGTCGTCGTAGGCGCGGGCGGCGCCGGCCTGCGTGCTACCTTCGGCATGGCCGAAAAGGGACTTAAAACTGCCTGCATCACCAAGGTTTTCCCGACGCGCAGCCACACGGTTGCGGCACAGGGCGGGATTTCAGCGGCGCTGGGCAACGCGGGCGAGGACGACTGGCGCTGGCACATGTACGACACGGTCAAGGGGTCCGACTGGCTGGGCGACCAGGACGCGATTGAATACATGTGCAAGGAAGCCATTCCCGCGATCATCGAACTGGAACATTACGGCGTCCCCTTCAGCCGCACGGCGGACGGCAAGATCTATCAACGCGCATTTGGCGGCATGACGACGAAATTCGGCGAAGGCACGGCGCGCCGCACCTGCGCCGCTGCCGACCGCACGGGCCACGCGATTCTGCACACGCTCTATCAGCAGAGCCTGAAACACAAGGCCGAATTCTTCATCGAATATTTCGCCCTTGACCTCGTCATGGACGACACGGGCGCCTGCCTTGGCGTTCTGGCCTGGAACCTGGCTGATGGCAGCTTGCATCTTTTCCGCGGGCATCAAACCGTATTGGCCACGGGCGGCTATGGGCGCGCCTATTTTTCCTGCACCTCGGCGCATACCTGCACCGGCGACGGCAACGCGATGGCTTTGCGCGCGGGGCTCCCCCTGCAGGATATGGAGTTCATTCAGTTTCACCCGACCGGCATCTATGGCGCGGGCTGCCTTATCACCGAAGGCTCAAGAGGCGAAGGCGGATACCTGACCAACAGCGCGGGCGAGCGTTTCATGGAGCGCTATGCGCCCTCGGCCAAGGATCTGGCCTCGCGCGATGTCGTCAGTCGCGCGATGACCATGGAAATCCGCGATGGCCGCGGCGTGGGCGAACATAAAGATCATATTCATCTGCACCTTGAACATCTCGATCCCGCCATTTTGCGCGAGCGGCTGCCCGGCATCTCGGAAAGCGCCAAGATCTTTGCCGGGGTCGACGTCACGAAAGAACCGATCCCGGTGCTTCCGACCGTGCATTACAACATGGGCGGCATCCCGACCAACGTGAAGACCGAGGTCGTCAACCCGACAAAAGGCGATCCCGATCATGTTGTGCCGGGTCTCATGGCAATTGGCGAAGCGGCCTGCGTCTCGGTCCACGGCGCGAACCGCCTGGGGTCGAACTCGCTTCTTGACCTTGTCGTCTTCGGCCGGGCCGCCGCCATCCGGGCGGCTGAAACCGTGAAAGCGGGAGCGGCGCACAAACGCCTGGCTTCCGACGCAACCGACCGGGCGCTTGAGCGTTTTGATCAGTTTCGTAACGCCAAGGGCGGCACGCGCACCGCGCATCTTCGCCTCGACATGCAAAAGATCATGCAAAACCACTGCGCCGTGTTCCGCACAGGCGAAGTGCTGGAGGAGGGCGTTAAAAAACTGGCCAAATGCTGGAAGCAAATGCCCGACGTGCAAATCAGCGACCGCTCGCTTATCTGGAACTCGGACCTGGTTGAAACGCTTGAACTCGACAACCTCATGCATCAGGCGCAGGCCTCGATCGTCTCCGCCGCCAACCGGCAGGAAAGCAGAGGCGCCCACGCGCGCGAAGATTTCAAGGCCCGCGATGATAAAAACTGGCTTAAACACACGGTCTGCTGGGTGAATGCTCAGGGAACGGTCAGGATCGACTACCGCCCGGTGCATCTGAACACGCTGACCAACGACGTGCAACCCGTGCCGCTCAAGGCGAGAGTTTACTAAGGGAAAATAAAGGGGAACAGCATGGCTGATTTCGCGCTGCCGAAAAACTCGAAGATCAAGCAAGGCAAGGCGCATGCCTGCCAAACCAAGGACGCCAAAGCCAAAAAAACCTTCCGCGTCTACCGCTGGAACCCGGACGACAAGGAAAACCCGCGCATCGACAGCTACGAGATTGACCTTTCCAAATGCGGGCCGATGGTCTTGGACGCCCTCATCCACATCAAGAACGACGTCGACAGTACGCTCACCTTCCGCCGTTCCTGCCGCGAGGGGGTGTGCGGCTCCTGCGCCATGAACATCGACGGGACTAACACACTGGCCTGCACCAAGCCAATCGGGGATGTGAAGGGCGAAGTGGTCGTGACGCCGCTGCCGCATATGCCGGTCGTCAAGGACCTGGTGCCGGATCTGACCCATATCTACGCGCAGTACTCGTCCATACAACCCTGGCTTAAAACCGACAGTCCCGCGCCGCAGCGCGAACGGCTGCAAACCCCCCAAGACGCCAACCGCCTCAACGGCGACGACGGCCGGGGGCCTGCCGCCTGCATCTTGTGCTTTTGCTGCTCGACCGCCTGCCCCAGCTACTGGTGGAACGGCGACAAGTTCCTGGGGCCCGCCATCTTGCTGCAGGCCAACCGCTGGATCTTCGACAGCCGCGACGAGGCGACAGGCGAACGGCTTGACCAACTGGAAGACCCCTTTAAACTTTACCGCTGCCATACGATCATGAACTGCACAAATACCTGCCCCAAGGGCCTGAACCCGGCCAAGACAATCGCCGAAATCAAGGCCAAGATGATCGAGCGCAAGACGTGATGTGTTTTTTTTTACCGCTGAGACATAGAAAAATTTTCAGTGGGAAAGACCACGAAATTCGCCATGCCGCCGCGGGGCGGCATCCGGCTTCGCGCCGGAGGGCGCGATTTATAAAGTCACCCGCAAAGCGGGTGAGGCCAGACCCCGCCCTTCGGCGGGGTGGCATCGTTTTGGTAAAGATCAGTAGATCATGGGTAGAAACATACACATGAACGCGCATGCGCAAAACGTCAAGAACGCGGCTTTGCGCCTTTCCTCGCAGATGCAGGGACTTTCGCCCAAAATCGCGATCCTTCTGGGATCGGGACTTGGCGGTATCGCCGAAAGCATTGCCAAACCCTTGTTTAAAATTTCCTACCGCGACTTTCCAGGCTTTCCGGTGCCGACGGTGCAGGGCCATGCCGGCGAAATCATAGGATCGCGCGCCGGCAAGACGGATGTCCTGTTCCTCAAAGGCCGCCAGCATTTTTACGAGACGAATGACGCCACGCCTTTAAAAACCCTCATTCGTTCCCTGAAAGCCGCCGGCATTGAAACCCTTTTCCTGACGGCAGCCTCGGGCAGCCTGATGGGAAAGGCAAAACCCGGCAGCCTCATGGTTATTTCGGATCATATCAATCATATGGGCTATAACCCGATGGTGGGACCCAACGACGATGAATTTGGCCCGCGCTTTTTCTCGATGACTGACGCCTGGGACTTGGGCCTTCGAAAAAAGCTTAAAGCCTCTGCCAAGAAGGCCAAAATCACGTTACATGAAGGGGTCTATATGGCCTTTCGCGGTCCCAGCTTTGAAAGCCCGGCCGAGATCAAGATGGCCCTGAAACTGGGTGCGCAGGCGGTGGGCATGTCGACCGTACCCGACTGCATCATTGCCCGTCATTGCGGTCTTAAAGTCATGGGGGTTTCGGTCATGACGAATATGGGCGCGGGTTTAAGCGACGAGCATCTTGACCATGATCACACCCTCAAAAACGCGGCGAAAGCTGTTAAGAACCTTGAAAAACTTATAAAAACTTTTTTAACCTGACGACGTCAAGATCGTCTATCATGAAAATATGAACATCGTTCAGAAACCATCTGGAAATTTTAACGGCAGGAAAGGCCATGCCGTCGATATGCTGGTCATTCACACAACCTGCACGAAAACCACACGCCGGGCGCTGGACATCCTGACAGATCCCAAATCCGAAGTCAGCGCCCATTACCTGATCGATTACGATGGTACGATTTACCAGCTGGTTGATGAAAAAAAACGTGCCTGGCATGCGGGCGAATCGTTCTGGGACGGGCAGACAGACCTGAACGCGCGCTCCATCGGCATCGAGATTCAAAACACCGGAAAAGAAAAGTTCCCCAAAGCCCAGATCAAGGCCCTGGAAGAACTGTGCACCGCGATCATGGCCCGTCACAAGATTCCGCAAGAGCGCATCGTCGGCCACTCTGATATTGCACCGCATCGCAAAAAAGACCCCGGCGAGATTTTCAGCTGGGAAAAGTTTGCAAGGAAAGGCTTTGGCCTCTGGCCAAAAGAACGGCTGCGCGACGGCTTCAACAAAAGGGCGCTGGTGAAAGACCCGGCGAAACTGGCCGGTCTTTTCAGGAAGGCTGGTTATGCCGTCGAAGCGAAAAACGGCCGTCCAGCGCTTGAAGAAACGATTACGGCCTTCCAGCGCCGTTTTGAGCCTGAAGCGTTTAAAAAGAAAGACGGTCCCGGAAAAATTACAAGCCGCACCATACGTCGCCTGAAGGGCTTTATCCGGGCGCGGGGGCTAAAGCCATGAGGCCCGTCATTGAAACCCCGTCGCCCAATTTCGGGCCGCGCAAGAACGGCAAGCGCATCGAACATTTGATTCTTCACTATACCGGCATGCAAAGCGCTTTTGAAAGCTTGAGGCGCCTGCAGGACAAGACGGCCGAAGTCAGCGCCCATTACCTGGTCGACGAAGACGGCACCATTCACCGCCTGGTGCCCGAAGAAATGCGCGCCTGGCATGCGGGTGTCTCGTACTGGGCGGGGGAGACGGACATCAATTCGACCTCCATCGGAATCGAGATTCAAAATCCCGGACATGAATGGGGCTATCGTCCCTTCCCGCAACCGCAGATGCAGGCCGTGGCCGAACTTTGCCGCGACATACTGGATCGCAATCCGCATATCCGGCCTTACGGCGTGCTTGGCCATTCCGACATCGCCCCCGGACGCAAGGCCGATCCCGGCGAACTCTTCGACTGGAAGTATCTGGCAAGCCAGAAAGTCGGGCTTTGGCCTGAACCGAACGACGTTCACTATCTTGATGCTGAAGAGATACTGGGCAATCCTGACGAAGTTAAGAATATCCTGACACAGTTTGGATATAACCCGGCCCTGCCGCTCGATTTGCTGATTTCAACCTTTCAAAGCCACTATCATCCTGAAATATTTGAACTTAACAAAGATCAGATCGGCCAAGTTAACGCCGAAACGATCGCGCGGCTTATATATATTTACAGAAAAAGACTTGAGTTAAGGCCGAGGGTCGCCTAAATTCTTCCCTGCCAGACGGCCGGATGATCGCGCCCCTTAAAAGGTGAGGAAAGTCCGGGCTCCACGGAAAACAGGGCGCCGGGTAACACCCGGGGGGCGCGAGCCCACGGAAAGTGCCACAGAGAACGAACCGCCGCTTGCTTTCGGGCAGGCGGTAAGGGTGAAAAGGTGCGGTAAGAGCGCACCGCTGAACCGGCAACGGGTCAGGCTAGGAAAACCCCGCCCGGAGCAAGATCAAATAGGGACGGTACATGGCGTCGTTTCCCGCGTCCGCCGTCCGGGTAGATCGCTTGAGCGGTGTGGCAACACCCCGCCCAGATGAATGATCGTCCACGACAAAACCCGGCTTACAGGCCGTCTGGCAATTTTTTTAGAGTAACTTGAATAATTAAGGTTAAAGCCCAACAATTCCCCCCCCCATGCATGGGGAGAGGATTAAGGTGAGGGGCCGCGTGTCCACGCGGCATATAACTTTTTTGACGCCCAGACGGGCTTACCCCCTCACCCTGGCCCTCTCCCCCAAAGAGGAGAGGGTGATAAGTGGATCATTAATTATTCAAACCACTCTAATCAAAAATTCCCGGGTCCGGTGCCGGGCAGCGGTTTTTTCTCGCGTCGGTCGATGAGCGTGCTGAGAATCGTTTCATCCGCCTGCCCGCCTCGCTGTTTGTAAGCCTCAAACGCTTCTTTCAGCCTTGCACGATTTTTTACCTCGGGAAACATCATATGCTCGGCATACTCGACCGCGCCTTTTTCCGACACGCGGATCATGCGCGTATATTCCTGCGTCTTGAAATTGAAAACTTCCATCAACGCGCGATCGGCCAGAGGGCGTGTCAGCACGATCTCATCCGCGACAACCGGCGGCGGAACCGCCTGGGGCGGGGCTTCTTCCTGTTTTTTGCTATACAGCGCGAGCGCTCTTTCCGAAAAAACATCTTTTGTGGCCGCTCTCCAAACCGTCTGTTCCGCTGTTTTTCCGTTACTGTTTTTCAGCCGGTCATCCGCGCCACGCTCAAGCAGGCGCCGGACACTGTCGGTATTTCCAAGGTTCGCCGCTCTATGCAAGGGGGTCTCGCCGCTATGATCCGCGGCATCTATGTTCAGACCGCGATCCAGCAGAATGGATATAACTTCGGGCATATTTTCCGCCGCGGCGATATGCAGGGCCGTTCTTCCATGAGAACCGACAATCGCATTTAAATCCAGCGCCGGATAATCGGATAAAAAATTAACGATCTGCGCCGTATTTTTTGCCTCAACGGACTTCAAAAACTCAGCCGCGTTTTTTTGATCCGCCTTTATTTTCCTTCTGTCCACGATCAGTTTGACAATCTCTGGGTTTGTCGTCAGTTGATCGGCCGTTTGCCCCTTTCGGGTCTTGATGTCCGTGTCCGCGTCAAATTTGAGCAACAATGCAACCTCGGCGCTAAGATTTTTGGCGGCGGCATAATGAAGCATGGAGTGCCCTTCATCAACGTCTACAAGGCCGTTGACATCGGCCCCCTTTTCAAGCCGAACGCATAAATTCACAAGGTCGCCGTTTTTCAACGCCTTGATAGCCCTTTCATTTCCTGACATGCCTAACATGTAACGGAAGCCTCTTAAAAAAAGCCTTTGTTTCTATCGAAATAAAGATACAGTATTTAATATATTATGTCAATGATTGTTTTACCTATATTGTCTTTAAGGAACAAGGTGATATGCTCGCCCAATGAAAACGCCCGAAGCTGCCGAATCCTGCCCAACATGTGAAAAGCCCCTGCCTCTTTGCGTTTGCTCTGCCGTTGAACCGCTCAATAACAGGGTTTTTGTCCTGATCCTGCGCCACCCGCAGGAACAAGACCGCGTGCTGGGCACGGCGCGCCTCACAGCGTTGCAGTTAAAAAATTCAAAAATTAAAACGGGACTTTCCTGGGGCAACCTGACCAAGATCATCAACCGCCCGGCCGACCCAAAACGCTGGGGCGTTTTGTATCTGGGCACGACCAAGGGTGCGCAACCTTCATCCAAGCGCGTCTTGTCCGTCATCACCAAAAAGGGCGATCCCGCCCCCGACCAGAACGAGCGCCTTGAAAATCTGGAAGGCATCATCCTGCTTGACGGCAACTGGTCGCAGGCCAAGGCGCTCTGGTGGCGCAACCCCTGGCTTTTAAAATGCCAGCGCATTGTCCTGCAGCCACCGCGCCCCTCGCTCTACGGCAATCTGCGCAAGGAGCCGCGGCGCGAAAGCGTCTCGACCATTGAGGCCGCCGCCTTCACGCTGGCCGAGCTTGAGCATGCGCCGGAACTGGTCGATCATATCCTACAGCCCTTCAAGCTCCTGCTTGAGAAAGCACGCAAAAACAACTCCAGATGACGCGCCCCCCCATTCTTATTAATGTCACCCGCGGAAACAATGTTGAAAGCCGCCATCAGGTGCACGCGATTGTCATGGATGACGACGGCAGGATAATCACGGCTTTTGGCGACGCAAAGCGCCTGACTTACCCCCGCTCGACTCTCAAACCGCTTCAGGCGGTCGCCCTGATTGAAAGCGGCGCGGCCGAAGCCTTCCATCTTTCATCCGAAGAAATCGCCCTTGCCACAGCCTCGCACGGTGGCGAAGAAAAACATACATCGCGCGTTGAAAAATGGCTTGGGCGTTTGAATGTTGATAAAAACGCGCTTGAATGCGGCGGGCATGCGCCCTACGCCGCCACGGCCACGGCATTTAACGCGCTTCACAACAACTGCTCGGGCAAGCATGCCGGCATGATCACGCTTTCTCTCTTTTTAAAAGCGCCGGTCGCGGGCTATACGAACCCCGAGCATCCGGCCCAGCGCCTGATCCTGAAAACCATGTCTGAACTTTGCGGCACAACATTGACACCCGGCGTCTGCGGCATCGACGGCTGCTCGGCGCCCGCACCCTGCCTGCCGCTTGAAAATCTTGCCTTGGGCCTTGCGCGTTTTATCAGCCTTGCCCGACAGGACGGGGCGCGCGGGCAGGCCTGTCAGACGATCCTGGCTTCCATGCGGGCGCATCCCGATCTTGTCTCCGGCACCGGGCGTTTCGATACGCTTCTGATTGAAGCTTCACAAAGAAAGATCATCTCCAAGATCGGCGCCGAGGGCGTCCATATCGCCCTGATCCCCGAACACAACGCTGTCATCGCACTTAAAGCCGAGGACGGAGCCGCCCGCGCGGCGCAGGCAGCCTTGTTCAGCCTGCTGGAGAAATATAATTTCATCTCCCCATCCGCGCTGATGCCGATTCGCCCGATGGCCCTCCCAGTTCTTAAAAATTGGGCCGGAAAAACGGTCGGCCAGCTTTTAGCTGATTTTTAAATTTTATAAATCAAGCGGTTATAATTATTAACGGCCCCAAACTGTTTTAATAAAATATTATAGTTTTATGTATATAATTTTAAGAAGTAGGGGAAAGTAGCCGGAACATTGGGGAATGTAACCGGTTCGCTTAAAAGAGGGGAATCACGTCTCATGCCCAGCGATGATATTATCATCGGCACAGCCGGAAACGATACGCTCGATGGCGGCGTGGGAA
>FRDC01003622.1_pt1 | contig 86555 bp, 82 predicted proteins | sample 1106171 | NCBI WGS metagenome assembly FRDC01 (sample SAMEA3930566, study PRJEB13176) | freshwater metagenome | biome: Drinking water system; feature: drinking water; material: water | place: Singapore | collected 2014-12-20
ATAAAGCATAAGGAATTTAGAGTTCTAGCATGGCCAAAGAAAAAATAGCAAGAATTAGTTTATAACTTTTTGGAATCATTAAATTATTTCAATTGTTCGCTAAGTTTTTAGGCCTTGTCGTTTAAAGTTCGTAGAAATCAATTCCTAAAACATAAAGTAGTTCCTCTCTAGAAAACTCCATGGCTTCATTCGAGCCCCTCACTGTTTTAACTAACAAGTTCTTGATTTGTTGGGCCGCCTCCGCTGATAAAGACATAATCGTTGAGTAGTGAAAATTATCCGCGTTCTGTTCTTCGAGTTTTATTAATGTTTGCAGGCGCCAATTTGCGTGATGCTTGAAAACCAACGGCGAGTCTTTACCCAAGTGTGTACTCTGTGTTCCCATATCAAAATGATCATTCTTTCGAATGACGAGTCCCGCTGCAAGCAAGAATTCTAAAATCTCTGCAACTCTCCTTTCGCTAATTCCGAGTTTTTGTGAAATTGATTTTAGTGTCTGGTATTCTTTAATGGACGTCGCCACCTGAACCGCAGCAAATTGCCAGGAGCTATAGAATCTTTCACGATGTTCATCTGACACATTTGATTTGGCCTTAACTTGCTCTTTGAGATTTTTTTTCTTTTCAAGAATTTCTTGTATTAACTTATCAAAATAATTTTTTAGAGAAACTGTACCCGCGCGACTTCGCTGCGCAAGAATCAGAAAGAAGTGTGCCTCATCATTAGTGTGACCAAAAAATTTATTGGCCTTATCAGCTTGCTCTAAACTCAAATCTGCCTTCGCATGCAGAACTTGCGACAAAAAGGACTCCTGAATTTCTGCGGTTTTCGCAAAGTCCTTCTTCGCGCCGTGACCTCTGAGTTTCAAAGTGTCGGAAATATAGGACTTATAATCCACATAATCATAAATGTTAAGTTCCATAATTAATTATAAGTTAAATTATTATTCAAAACTTTATAATTTTTAAAGTGACCAATTTGACGCTTTGCGGTATATTAATTGCATATTCAAAGGATGTTGTTATGTTATTGAAAATACTTAAGACTTTTAATATTTTGGCTCTCATCCTCACGGCCAGCCCGCTTGCCCACGGAAAAGACATAGATCGCGGCGCCGGAGGTGGCGGTGACGGCCTAATCGCCCTTCTTAACGAGGGCCTCATCTATAATGATTACAAAAAACAAAGGTCAATTTATCATCGTTCCTCGCTGAAATTCTATGAAGATGAGTTTTGTAAGGCGATGAAAAAAGGCCTCCAGAGTGGAATAAGCTTTCCGGCCGAAGCTTCAACAAGGGCCAATGAAATTTGTGCGAGTCCGGGAAGCAAGATAGTGGCGCAACATGGCTACTTGGTTTCGCCCGAAAACACTCGACTTATGGCAAAAAACTATCCCGAGTTATCGAAGATCGAACTCAGTACTTATCGCATCGAAGAACTGCGCAGCGAATTGCCTCCTGATCTCTTCCAGTTAGCCATGGAGATTGTCGGTGTTCATGAAGTCCTAAGTCTTTTGAAAATTGAAAGTAGCAATGACTATCACTTGAGTCATAAAATCATGTACCTATCAAACGTTGATTTCTCAATAGAAACTCTAGAAAAGTATGGTTTTAGGAGCATGAATTCTCTGGAACTTGCACTGGGTGCAAAGGCACTCAATTACGATTTCTCAAAACGTTACAATGAGTTTTACGGTGGATTGAGGATGTATGTACTGCGTGATTTCCTCGCGACATTTTCTCCGGTCTTTGACGAAGAAATTACCGCGACCATCGGCGACGATTACCTACTGGATTTTCAAAAAAGGAAAGTCCAGCGAGGCAGCCGTTATATGGTGCCGTGGAACGATGCCATGCTCGAGCCGATTAAGGAACGGTTAGAAAAAAATATTAATCGTCGAAATCGGTTAGAAGTTTACACAAAACCTTCTTGGGCTTTGGCAATGCAACTGCACCAAATACTATTAGCAATTCAAAAACTTGAAAACCTCAGTGACTACAAGATAGTAGTTTCCAGAAGCTATATTCCTTTGATCGAAAATAAATTAAAAATAAACAGAGGCGAAAAAATAATCGAAATTAAGATTCAGGATAACCTCAGCAAAAAACTCCATAAACTGCAAAAAAACATCAAATTCGAATTTATTAGAGACTATTACTTTGAGCCGCCACCTCGACATATTACCAAGTTAATTCAGGATTGGCTTGAAATCGATATCGGACAGATGGACGCCACTTTCGCCATTTTACCTATGGCTGCTGGTTTTGAAATCGACTCTAGAAAACCTGACTACCTCGACACAAAAAAAGAGAGTTCAAGCATTATGGGTAAAGAACAAGAACGTCACTCTCTAGGTCTAGTGACGTATTCGGAAATTTTAGAAGCTATTAAAGAATAAGACAAAAAATGAAAATTTGAAAGACAGGTGTAGTATGAAAAAACTCATGTTAGGCGTTATTTTGTTTACGGCCCAATTAACACTGGCAAAAAATGCAACGAAATGCTCGGACATATTTCAAACCGGTTTTTTTGATTCGCTTTTGTCAGACATAGATACAAATCTCGAAGCATGGCATCCAAAATATGGAGTAGGCTACATCACAAAAAATAGAGACAGATGGATTTTCGATCAAAACTGGGAAAGGGGCCACAGAGATATAGGGTCTAAAGTCAAAGATAAGGTCGCGATTTTGCTCCCTGAAATTGATGGACTTGATTCTCTAAATCCAGCTCTCGGTTACAATTTCAAAACAATTCTGGATGTCAAAAGAGATATGCCCCTCTACCACAATGGCAAATTCTATAAGACTTACGCTGTTTTGGCCGACCGGAAAATATTAGTTCGTGGTAACGAGGGCCTTATCAAGCTAAGTCAGGATCAAGTAAAAAGAGGAATACTCGCATTGTCGCCACAGTTTCTAAAAACCGGTGAAGTACTGTATGTCGTGATTGATGGGGAAGTAAACGGCGTAGCCAGGATCACCGATATCAATGGACTATTTGCAGAAATATATTTTGAGCTCGATAAAGATCATTTCCAGTCCAGTATTTACAGGAAATATAGCCACAGAATAATTCGAGTTCCCATCTCATATTTAAGTCGACAGAGCAAGGGGTTCACGAAAACCACTTTTACCATGAGGTCTGCCTCTCCGAAGCGTCTCATAGCCGAAAGAAATCTTACAAAAAGCCACCTCGCAAAGCAAGACCTTAGTGATTTACAACTATTAGAAGGTAAGCGAGAAGAACTGGCGGAATTAAAAATAGAACTTCGTCAGGTTGAAAACGAAATCGGAGAAGTTGGTGGCCCACTAGGTATGGATCTGGATTTTTGGGAGCGAGAGGAGCTCAGAGGCCTGCAAAGTCAACAAGAACGCTTAGAAGACACAATTACATTGCTTGAACAAGAGATAGAATCTTTAGAAAATTAACACTACCAAAGTTTTTTGTCGATCGTGATGGCACCTGCGTTACCCGGCCAGGCCAAAGATAAAGATTCTTACAGAGGTTTTGACTGAGTAACAATATTGCTGTTAGCATTTGAACGCCATGAGAATCGGTATTTTGTTTTTCTTTCTATTTAGTATCGCCGCAGCTGAAACAGTGACGTCTCATGAAGCCCTTCCATCCCATGCCTGTACAGCTATACAAAGTGATGTTGACCTTAACGATACAACATCGGGTTTGTCTTGTTCGGCAGAAACCGATGAGGAAGGCAGCATTCCTGAATTTGTTGAATTTAATTGTTCCGATTTTAAATCTGTTCCTTGTGCCAATATATCTTTTCAATTGAAAGATTATCACTCGAATTTATTTCGACCGCCAAATCTAGCTTAATTCTAAGCTCGGCCTCATTTAAAATAATAATAAATAGATTTCAAAATGAAATTAAGGAACTGTCTTATGGAAACTCAAGCTTCTTGGAAAGAATCTTTAGAAAAACTCATTCAAGGTAACATGCGCTTTCGCATGGGATTACGCTCGGTAGAGTCGTTTGCCAGCGCGCTACGCCTCAAAGAACTCGCCGAAAAAGGCCAGAGCCCAAGCGCCATAATACTTACCTGTTCTGACTCTCGGGTGCCAACAGAGATTCTTTTTGATAAAGGAGTTGGTGACCTCTTTGTGATTCGAGTCGCTGGTAATGTGATTTCAGATACAACAATTGCTAGCATTGAGTATGCCGCTATGATTCTCAACACCCCCCTATGTGTTGTCATGGGACATACTCAATGCGGTGCTATTCAAGCCGCTCTCAATGTTGTGCGTGCCCCAAATACAATGGCGACGAAAAGCATAGACAATCTCTTAAAGAAAATTGTTCCGGGGTTAAAACAAATAGTCGATCGGGCTTCGACGAACGATGACCACACTCTTTTACAACACTGTGTCGTTCACAATGTAAAGGCTCAAGTAGGTTCAATTCTAGAAGTTAGCGGAATGCTGCGTGACCGCGCTGACCAGGGGAAGTTTCGCATCGTCGGTGCTATCTATAATCTTCACGATGGCGCGGTTGATTTTGACACCAAAGACATTCCAGATCTTAAAATTGAAAACCCATTGCAAATGCCCGTATTCAAGGAATTCAAATGAGATATTTACGCGATGATGTTGTTGCCAGCCTTATTGTATTTATAGTTGCTCTTCCTTTGAGTTTAGGGATCGCTCTCGCTTCTGGAGGAACTCCAGAAGCGGGGCTTATCACGGCTGTCGTTGGTGGTATAATATGTGGACTCATGTCGGGGGCGCCCTTAGTGGTTGCCGGTCCCGCCGCGGGATTAAGTGCCTTTGTTTATCAGTTAATTCAAGAGCATGGGATTGCCACCCTCGCAGTGATTACCGTTCTTGCCGGAACGATTCAGTTCGCCATGGGAATATTCAGGTTAGGAAAAGTTTTTAAGTTCGTACCAAAATCCATTTTGGAAGGAATGTTGAGCGTCATTGGTTTTATCATTGCGACTCTTCAAGTTCACGTTCTCTTAGGAGGTCAGATCCCAAGCACAACAGTAAGCGCAATTGTGACGCTTCCTAATGCTGTAAAAAATACTTTCATTCCTATTCTTGTCTGTGGTCTTGTCGCTATTACCATCCAACTTTTTTGGCATAAGCTACCCAAAAAAGTTTCCTGGGTTCCTGGTGCTCTGCCGGCAGTCATCGCTGCGACTTTGCTCAGTCTACTGTGGGAAATGCCGCGCGTAAAGATTTCTAGCCTGATCCCCAATCAATTTCCAGATCTTTTCAGTTTCACCTATGACGTGAACGGAGTTGTTATCGCAGCCTTTGGACTCGCGATCGTTGCGAGCGCTGAAACTTTACTCACCGCAATTGCTATCGACGGGTTTACGAAAGGAAAGGTAAGTCCGGCAAATTTAGACAAGGAGCTATTAGCTCATGGGGTTGCAAACTCTGTTTCGGGTATCGTCGGAGGATTGCCAATGACTGGCGTTATCGTTCGCAGTGCCGTTAATGTTACTTCAGGCGCACGTACTCGTCTTTCAACAATTCTTCATGGAGTTTGGATTTTATTTTTTGTGGTCCTGTTTCCGACAATTCTTAATAGCATTCCACTTACCGCGCTTGCAGCGATCCTCGTCGTTACGGGGTTTAAACTTCTCAATCTAAAAGAATTTATTCATGTCTGCAAAACCTCGAAGTTACAAGGAGCATTGTGGGCAATTACCTTCGTAGGCATCCTATCCACCGACTTACTAACAGGACTCATTTGTAGTATTTCAATTTATGCCGTCGTTGTGTTAACAAAAAGGATGACCCAACAAGCCTGACAATTTCAGGTTTTCTGACGTTGTGAATTGCCGTTAATCTTAGAAACCCAATCCAATACCCAGAGTTATAGTCTGGGTATTGTTTTTGGGTTCGACAAGTAAATCTACGCCGTCAAACCCCGTTTCGGAGGCTTCAACATCCCATCTATGCAGATTTAGAAAAATTATTGTCGCTGGATTTGAACCAAACATCCAACCAACTTCACCTCCAAATCCAGTTCCAGAATTTTGTTTGAATTCAACGTCAGTCCTACCACCGCCCGTATCCGACATATGAGACCGGTTTAGTCCACCCGCCCAAATATCATACTCAACGCGATAATAAATTGAACCACTGGTATACTTTAAAATGATCGGAACAAAATTGTATTCAGTCCGACGCCGGTAAGAAATTACCATGTCGTTATACCAAAATCTTCGTCCATACCCGATGGATATCTGAAACGGAGAAAAATTGGCATTTAGATACAGCCTCGCATCGGCAATGTAATCCCGAGTAATAGTTTGAACGGGAGTTCCCGAAAAAGTCGCACCATCATAGAACAACCTCCCATCCCAGTAACCACCGAAAACACTGACATTCCAACTCGCTCCGAGACCATAAAAAAATTCGCCTTGCACGCCACCATTACCGCCTTTTTCAGTCATCGCTCCCGGCTCTTCATAATTCATTTGGCTGTAAGTCAAACCTAGAACCAACAGCTGATTCGACGACTCCTGCGAAATTGCAACAATTGGCAAGGTTAAAAACAGTAAAACTAAACTTGTTTTCATAATAATAAATAATCAGTTAATATTTAGCCGAAAAACTAATTGGATCCAAGGCAACCACAGCGCGTTCAAGTGCTACGCCTCGAGATCCTTTTACCCAAATATGATCAGTCGGCTGCAATTGATTTTTAATTTTTTCTGCAACCTCAACATCAAATTGGGGACTCACTAAGAATTCTTTTTTAAATCCCTTAGACTTTAATCCCCGTTCAAATGCCTCGCTAGGTAAACCCACAAACCAAATCAAATCAAAATTTCCGCATGCGGCTTTCTCGCCAATTTCTGTGTGGAGTGTATCCCTAGCCTCTCCAGTCTCTCGCATCTCGCCAATAATGGCGATTCTCTTTCCCGAAACCTTTACAAATTTACTGTTTTCGATCATCGCTGCCATACTTTCTGGGTTGGCGTTGTAACCATCAAACAATAACTCTGCTCCAGACTTCAGTTTCACTTTTTGATTTCTCCCCCAAGGAGTTTTACATAAATTCAAACTGCCCCAAATCTTCAGCGGCTCAATTCGTAAACTCAGCGCTAGGGCAGCTGCTCCCATGAGATTATAAACGTTGTGAGACCCAAAAATTTCTACTTTTGCGTTTCCCAAAACACCACCAATGGACCCCTTAACCTCAATACTGTCTACGCTCTCACCGGCAACCTCTAAAAATATGTGCGCATCCCTATTTTTTCCCGAAAATGTAATACATTTGGTGTTTTTATATTTTTGATACATTTTTTCTGTAAAAGGATTGTCGAGGTTAAATATTCTCAAAACATTTTTGTTGTTTATTTGATAGATTTCTTCTTTTGCCTTAGCAACATTCTCTATGCTACCCAAGCCTTCCAAATGCACACGACCGACGTTGGTAACCAGAACCACATCAGGCTCAGCAATTTCACAGAGAGTTGTAATCTCACCGAGATGATTCATGCCCATTTCGATCACGGCGACTTCATGTTCGGTTTTAATATTTAACAAACTTAAAGGGACACCCCAATGATTATTAAAACTTCCTTTATTAAAATAGGTATTCTTATGCGCGCCAATCACGGCTGCCGCGAACTCTTTTGTTGTCGTTTTACCGTTGCTTCCAGTGACTGAAAGAATTTTCGCCTTTTGTTGCCGCCGCCAATAGTGCCCTAGATCTTGCAGGGCTTTCAAAGTGTTTCCGACCGAAAATACGGTAACATCTTTTGAGAACCGATCACCTTTAGCGCGATCATGAACCAAAAGCCCCGTCGCCCCCGCCTTTACAGCTTCTGCCAAAAAATTGTGGGCATCGTACGTTGGGCCCTTCAAGGCGATAAAAAGTTTTCCACGCAGATCGGCTCGGGTATCAGTACCAATTCCATTAAACTCTCTGTATTTTTCACCGAGAATGTCGGGATGAAGAGCTGAAACAATATCCCTTAATGTCACCCCAAAACCTCTTTCACAACTTCGTGATCACTAAAATAGATTTTTTTCTCGCCAATGATTTGATAATCCTCATGACCCTTACCCGCTATCAAAACAATATCACCTTTTTGCGCAAGATTCAGGCCTATTTCAATTCCTGTTTTTCGGTCTGGTTCAATCCTGATCTTCTGATCCCTGGGAATGAATTCCAGAATCTGCTTGATAATTTTACCAGGGTCTTCTGTTCGCGGATTGTCTGAGGTGACGACAATAAAATCGGACTTCTCATAGGCAATTTTTCCCATCAATGGACGTTTGCCTTGGTCGCGGTCTCCACCACAGCCAAATACTGTTATTATTTTTGGCCTCTTACTTTTTTTAGCACGTATACCGACCAAGGTACTTAACACGTTATCAAGCGCATCATTCGTATGTGCGTAGTCAATGAAAACATTTAACCCTTTATTATTGCTAACTCGGTCTAGCCTTCCACGTGCACCAGTAGCCGTTTTTAACGCGTTCACGCAGTTTGATAGAGACATGCCGGCCGCGACACCAACCGCAAGGGCGGCGGTTGCATTATAAATATTGTGACTTCCAATCAAAGGAATATTTACTGTCGCCGGACCACGCGGCGTTTCTACCATAAAAATACTTCCACTAAAATCCTGTTCGACAATTTGAAATTGAAAATCAGAGCGACTTTGTCCGTAAGTCCATAGTTTAGAGTTACCGGAAACTTCCATTTTACGCCCATAATCATCGTCGTAATTTATAATTGCAAATTTTGATTTTTTACCTGAAGAGCCTAACAACTGGTTGAAAAGTTTTTGCTTCGCCAAAAAATAATTTTCCATAGTTTGATGATAGTCTAAATGATCGCGCGTCAGATTTGTAAAAACAGCGACGTCAAAAGGAAGCGTATCCACTCTTGACTGTGTCAAAGCGTGACTTGAAACCTCCATAGCCACCGCGTTGGCATTTAAACTTACGAACTCTTTCAGCCTTCTATACAATGTTACAGGATCAGGCGTCGTCAGCTCAGACGTCCACACTTTTTCTTTTAAGTGATGATCAATCGTTCCTAGCACCCCGCAATTAAAGTCTCCCTGGCCAAGAACCTTCTCAATTAAATGGCAGACCGTCGTCTTACCGTTTGTCCCTGTCACACCGACACAAAACATTTTCTCGGCTGGCGCCTCAAAATAACGGCTCGCGAGTACTTCGAGTGCCCAACGAGTATCTTCAACCTTAACAACCGCACCACCAAAGCTTTTTGGGATTTTACCTTCGTCCTCAACAATTAGAGCAACTGCTCCTTTTTCAACTGCTTTATTAAGATAATTATGTCCATCAGAAGAATTTCCACGTACGGCCACAAAAACAAAACCCTTTTCAACAGCACGGGAATCAAAAGCAATTCCCTTAATATCAGAAGTGGGGCTAAAACCCCACTTTAACTGGGGATAAATTGAGAGAAGTTGCGAAAGCTTCACAATAATTTCTTAAAATAGTTTTCACAGTCTGAGACATAGTATTTTGTCTTTTTATCAGCATCCCGTTTACATGAGGCCATATGCTTTTTCTTTAACCCGGCCAATTCTGTTCCAATCTTATGGGCATTTTTCCAATCTTTAACTTTTTCAGAAAGTTTATCGAGTTGCGACTTATTTCTTCCTAAAAAGGCATCGTTTACACTGAGATCTGCACTCAGATAGCTATCTAACTGATCAATAATTCTTTGTTTTTCTTTTGGATACAATTCTAACAGGTTCGAAATATGTTTTGCTCCCCATTGAATTTTCGTTGCCGATCCTTTGGCTGCTTTATAGGCCTTCTCCGACCACTCGACAGCCTTCTCGACATTTCCGGATTGTTTTTCAATCCACGACAACGAACTCATCGTGTAATAGTCGTTAACACCTTTTTTCAGATCGTCTTGTAAGATCTGACGAGCGATGTCACCCATTCCAGCTTTATACAATATATACGTAGAGGTATTTGAGGTAAATATCCGCGAATGATCGTCTTTAACCATTAAATTTGCTTTTAACATTTCTTCTTTAATTCTAGTTTTGTCCTCATCATTCAAACCCTGATTTTTGGTCATCAATTCGTTCAAGTCCACAGCAGGATAGTAAGTCACCATGCGATCATACTCGCCTACAGGCAATTCTTTTCGAACCGCCTCAAGCGCCGTTTTGTAATTTCCGATGACAGCATCTCGCAGTGAGCTGGCCTCGGGATACAGCCCTCGGATTAAGTCTGCGGAGTAATACGCCAAAAATTCTAAATTGTATTTTACTAACGACACTCTTTCTAAAATCTCTCGCAGTCTATTATTACCTTGGTCACGAATCTTCTTTTCAAGCTTCTGATTTTTACCAAGCTCCCCAACTTTAATTACAAGAAAATTCATGTAAAGACGCGAACGTTCCTCAGGCATATTTGCAGGGACCTTTGCCTCAAGCTTTGCCAATACATCGCTCAATTTTTCTTTTTTATTTTTAAAAACTTCGTCCTGTGTCCATGAGTAGTGAGATAAATACTTCCAGTCGTCGGGGCTCACATCTTTGGATCCCTTTGCCAGTATTCGATTTACAACTTCTTCGATGGGATCAAGACGTTCGTAGGCTGCATCCAAGGTCGCCGCAAGAGATTTCGCCGGCAAGGTTGTGGTCAAACGCACGACCTCTTCGCCCTTGGAATTTAAAACCATAATCGTTGGATAACCAGAGGCTTTTAATTTCTCTCCCCATTGCTGGGAACTTTCGTTATCACCATCTAAATAGACTGCTATAAACCTCTTTGTCGCCTCGACAAACGTCGCGTCTTTAAAAACCGTGGACTTCAAAAGATTACAAGGTGGGCACCACCCAGCTCCCCAATAAACAAACAGTGCCTTGTCACTTGATTTAGCTTTTTCAAGAGCTTGCTCCATTGTTCCTGCGTACCATTGAATGCGCGGACCATTGTCTTCAGATGCCGAATTTGAATTGTCACGTTCGCAAGCCACAAAGGGCAGGATGATAAAAACAACTAAAAAAAGTTTTTTCATTAATCTCTCCATGCAAATAAACGATTTCTACCCTTAAATCTAGCCAGGAGAATTGATTTTCTCAAGGATTTTCAAGGCTCAGAATAAGACGAATTCTGTTGTCTTTGGGCATGAGCTCTCCCGGCGCCGGTACGCTTTGCTTTACCATCCCTCGGCCATGCCAAATAATGTCGAATGACTCTGGATGCAATTGTCGATAAACCTCGCGCAGAGTAAGACCACGTAGGTCTGGCATCACGTTACTGTCAACTCCGAGCTTAGCAATTTTTCTTTTTACTACTTTTTTAAGAGTATGTTGGCTTGGCAAAACATCATTTTCGGTAATTTGACTCGGTGAAATTCCCAAATGCCGCACGGCGCGGGCGGCGACCTTGGCAAATACAGGCGCTGCAACTTGCGAAGCATAGTAAGCTGTTCGTGGGTTATCAACCGCAACATAAATGACAATTCGCGGATTATTTGCTGGCAAAAAACCCGCGAAACTTGAGATGTAGGATTTGTCTAAATAACCACGGCCACCAGGATTTACTTTCTGCGCTGTTCCCGTTTTTCCAGCGACTGGATATCCTAATACTCGAGCTGACTCACCCGTTCTCTCGCCTCCCGTCACGGTTGTTAGCATCAAAGTTGTCTGTTCAGCAACGTCGACTGGCAAAACTCTTCGAATCAATTTCGGCGACGCCCGATAGAAAAAATTATTTCGTGACCCGCGAATTGACTTTACCAAATAAGGCAAATGCAGTTCGCCACCATTGGCAATAGCTGCGTACGCGTTTGCAATCTGTAAAGCCGAAGCCGCCATTCCGTGACCAAATCCAATATTACTTAACAGGTGATCGTTCCACGGAAGAGCCGCCAGGAGCCCATGGCTCTCGCCTTGAAAGTCCACTCCCGTTTTTTTACCGAACCCAAAGTCCTCTAAAATCTGTCGGTATTTTTTATCTCCCATTTCGAGTGCAATCTTTGCAGCTCCAATGTTCGAAGAAAATCCTAATATATCAGTAACGGTTAAGTTTTCGAAGCGATGTGAACTTTCAGCCTCTCCAATAGTTCTTTTACCAATCTTGAATAGCCCCTTTTCGCAATAATAACTCTTATTCGGAGATAGAGCTTTGTCACGCAGTCCTCCGGCTACCAAAATTGTTTTTAAAGTACTACCAGGCTCATACACGTCAGTTACGACACGATTTTTGTAAAACTTATTTGCTCCACTTTCGCCGGGAATATTAGGATCAAAATGCGGTACGCTTGCCATCGCCAAAACCTCCGAAGTACTTGGATCTAGCATGACGCCCCAAGCACCATCAGCTTTAAATTTTGCGACCGCACTCATTAATTCCTGCTCAAGGTCAAACTGCAAGTCACGATCAATTGTTAACTCGATATTTTCACCGTTGGGATCAGTCACTAAAATTTCATGAGGTAACATCAAGGGACGTCCACGCGCATCCTTGGGTAAGTTGACTTTCAACTTCTGACCCTTTAGTTCCTCATTATAAAATAATTCCAGTCCTTCGAGACCAGCGCCATCCGCACCCACAAATCCCAGCACAGGAGACAGCAGCTTTCCATTAGGGTAAAAACGTTTTGATTCTTCAATGAAACCAATGCCAGTAATCTTCAACGCCTCAATTTTCTCTTTCTCCGAAAAATCCAGGTGCCGCTTTAACCAAACAAATCTTCTTTGATCACCGCCGATTTTTCTCTTTATCTCTGGCGGAGAATAACCAATTAAAGGAGCAAGAGCACTTGCAACTTTTCTTGGCTTATCGATTAATTTTGGGTCCGCATAGAGGGAATAACTCGTTGTAGAGACAGCCAATTCCTGTCCATTTCTGTCGAGAATCATACCCCGTCGGGCATTTATCGAAAGGTGACTTTGATATTGCTTTTTGATCGCATTCGCTAAGCGATCGTTCGGCAGCAATTGAATATAAGCCGCCCGCAGTAAGAGCAAACACCATACCAAAAAGCAAACTGTAAATATGAGTTGTACTCTTAAGCGCATATTATTGCTTTAAAGCGATGCGATCTCCAGTCATATGGATAATCTGTCCGCGTTGCGCTTCGTTCAAAGCCAAGTAAGTTTGCGCATACGACTTAATTCGCTCCGTACGCATAACTTGCGCTAGCTTCAGAGAACGATAACGGTAGCGGTCTTTCATCAGCTTTTCCTTCTGTGCTAATTGGAGCACAGAATAACTTAGACGTCGAATATCCATTTTCATGAATACAAGAGAGAAAAGAGTTAATATCACCAAAACCACACTAATAAATGGTTTAATACTCATAAGCACCTCGCTCAAAGGCACGCAACTTTGCACTTCGGCTGCGTGGATTAAATTTTTGTTCCTCCCGGCTCGGCTTCACCACTTTTTTGCTCACTGGGCGTCCTAGCTCAGGATTGTTTTTAAAAATATTTTTAACGATACGATCTTCTAAGGAATGAAAAGTAATTACTACAGCCCGACCTTTATCAGCCAGAGCATTCATAAGTTTTGGAAGAGTTTCTTCCAGAATCTGCAACTCCCCGTTAACTTGCAATCGCAGCGCCATAAAATATTGAGTCGCCGGATTAAATCCCTTTTTCCTCCAACCACTCACACGCTCAATCATTCCCGCAAGTTGTCTCGTTGTAGTAAATAGCGTCGTTTTGCGATCATGAACAATCGCTCTGACAACACGAAATGGATTTCGAACCTCTCCTAAATTTTTAAATAGGTCGATCAATTCGTCCTCATCCCAGCCGTTAATTATATCTGCAGCTGTCATTTTCTGACTTCGATCCATACGCATATCGAGAGGACCATCATGATAAAAACTAAATCCTCTTCCGGCGTCATCAAGCTGCGGAGAACTCACTCCTAAATCCAATAAAATTCCGTCAAAGGATTTTTGCTCTACGATTTTCTTTTCGAATTCACTAAAATTTCCGTGAACTAAAGTTAAATTGCTCAGACTCAAAGCTTTCCCTGCAGCAATCGCTTCCTCATCTTGATCCATTCCCCAAACATGGACGCCTGGAAAATTCTCGATAAGCGCCTTCGTGTGACCGCCGCGACCGAAAGTTCCATCTAAAAAAACGTTTAGCGGAGTTTGCGATTCTTTGAAAACGGAAATAACCTCGTTTAACATGACCGGGGCATGCGAAAATGAAATCATCAGGACTTCTCCTTAGACTCTAAAGCCGCAACGGCTGCCAAAGTATCTTCAAAATTATCAGCAAGATCGTCGTAAAGTTTATTCCACTTGGTGGCACTCCAGATCTCGAGTTTTTCTCCCATTCCCAAGATCACGACCCGATCATCGATCTCTGCATATTCGCGCAGATTTTTTGGAACAAGGATGCGATTTTGGTTGTCAGCTTCTAGCACCTGGGCATTTGCCAAATAAAATCTTTGAAATGCCTGAATCTCGACTTTTAGCGCAGACATATTCCCGATCTTTTTTTCTAAATGCTCCCATGAGACTAAAGAGTAACCATCAAGGCAGCGCGATTTACGGTACTGTGAATTGGTCAAAACCAAAGGCAAATTGCCTAAAACATCGCGCAAGGGTGATGGTAATAGCAGTCTTCCTTTTTGATCAATCGTCGCCTCAAAGCGACCACGAAACTTTTGGTCCATCCTAGCCTCAAAAGAAAGCCCATCCATGGGCTCTTGCAGTGACTTGTAAACCACTACGGATCTATCTGATAATAGAATTACCACTTTTCCCCATGTTTTACCACTTTTTCCCACCACTATTAAACACAGGGCGTTAGATTAACTAGATTTTTGGGATGGCTTGTCAACTATGTTATAGAATTGAAGGAGATATGATCAACTGTCCAAAGTGCGGGTTTCAACAACCACCTGATGATTTTTGCGCCAGTTGCGGCGTGAATATGTCGACCTACCGGCCGGCAAAAAAACCCTTTTTTGTTGCTCTTAGAGAAAGTCGTTTCGCCCAAGCCATTGCCCTGACCTTAGTCATTGCAGTCGGACTTTTGTACTTGAAGTCAAAGATATTCCTGCACGAGGAACAGGCCACATTCTCAACCTTAGAAGAAGAAGAAAAGTCGGCTCCAAACTTCAATTTGCCCAGAATTCAACATCCACAAAGTCATCTTGAAGCAGTTAAGGGAAATGCGCCACCACAGCAAAAAGTCGCCACACTACCACTTGGGGACTCAAAGGTCATAAATGCTCCAATTCCTGTTCCAGAAGCAATGTCGGCACAGGTTATTTTTCTCGAGGTACCAAAAGCAGTATTTGAAAAAGAACTTGCCCCGTATATTAACTTTCAGGGCTCAAATAATATTCGCGGCGGATCGCTTAGTAAATTCCCTGAACAAACCGTTAAGGAGTCGAGGGACCTTGGCACACAAAACAAAGTCATACAAAAAAAAGAAATTTGGGATTTGATTAAAAGAAATCCCGCTACTCCTCAAGACCCCCAGGAGTATGGCTTCTCTTTACAAATTGAAAATACCGATAATGCTGAAAACTTACGTACTCTTCAATTTAGTTATTTAAGTCATCTACCACTCTACACGGACCGTAAAATTGCCTCTGTAGAAACCAGTGAGCTTATGGACTCAGTTAAAGTTCCCGTCAGTGGCGGTTTTTTTATTGTCGGCGGAGGTTTTCCGCGCCGCACAGGTAGCGAGACTTATCCTCTTAACGGTGGGGTATTTGACATTCTAAACTCACCGAGGTTTAAAGAGGGTGAAACCGAATTTGTAATATTGGTAATGCCCAAACCCTAAAGAGCAAAGTTAAAGAGAAGCAGATGCGTTCACAGTATAGTCTCAATGAAATCGAGCATCATTACGGTTCTAAAATTCACATACTTAATGACCCATTTGCAACGACCCTTTTAGCTGAGCTTTGCTCACCAAAAACATTTCAACCACGAATTAATCAACTCGTCGAACTTCTGTATCACAACCTGATACGTGCGGTTGCCAATGTTGAATTTGAGCAAATAAAAGTTGAAGTTCCAACGCGAATGACGGCGCACCACAGCGGTATTTTTTATGAAGGGGTAGTTTTTTCGCCTGAACAAAGAATAGTTACAGTATCGGTGGCCCGTGCCGGCCTCCTTCCCAGCCAAATCTGTTATGATCGAATGAATCAATTGTTAAATCCGGTACGCGTGCGCCAAGACCATCTCCTGGTATCCCGAGTCACAGATGACAAAGAACAAGTTCAGGGCTCACAAATTTCTGGACATAAAATTGGTGGTGATGTCGAAGAGTGTCTAATTCTTATTCCCGACCCAATGGGGGCAACAGGAAGTACCATCAAAAAAATAATCGAACATTATGAAAAAAATGTCCCGGGCAAAGCAAAAAAATATCTTGCTCTAAATCTTATTGTTACTCCAGAATATTTGCGAAATTTAAGAACTGTTCATGAGCGCTTTGAAATTTATGCTTTCCGTGTTGACCGGGGCCTTTCGTCCACTAAGGTTTTAAATTCTGTTCCGGGAACTCATTGGGATGAAGAACGCGGTCTCAATGACAAACAATACATTGTACCGGGCGGTGGTGGTTTTGGTGAAATTATGAATAATTCTTTCGTGTAAAGGAAGCAAAATGGAAAAACTAAAACTAAGGACACTTTTCAGCGAAGATGACATCTCTAAACGTATTACTCAAATGGGCGCTGACCTCACAAAAAAATTCAAGGACAAACCGACAGTGGCGATTTGCGTACTTAAGGGCTCGATGGTTTTCTTTGCCGATCTTATTCGCAATATGGATACGGACATTACGTGCGAATTTTTAGGGGTCTCAAGTTATGGTAGTGCCATGAAATCTTCAGGCGAAATCAAAATCACGCTCGATTTATCAGTCCCAATTGAAGGAAAAAATGTCCTGCTCATTGAGGACATTGTCGATACCGGGTTAACAATGAATTACCTCATACAGACTCTCTCAGCGCGAAAGCCAAAATCTATTACCACCGTCTCGTTACTTCACAAACCAAAAGCAATGGAAGTTCCGGTAAAACTCGACATCGTAGGTTTTGAAATTTCAAATGAGTTTGTGGTTGGTTATGGACTAGACTATCAGGGCTATTACAGAAATTTACCGTTCATAGCCCAAGTTCAAAGTATTAACTAATTTACTTTTTTAAGAAGAACCTTTTCGAGACAGTGATTTAAGACGCTGCTAATATCGTCGGTACCGTAGTCAAAAACGACACATGTTGCGAACTTCTCTCGATCCGCAATATAATTCTGGGGAATACAAACCTTTTGCCGACGCGCTGCCATGTTACAAAAATTCATCGCATAAACTGGTGTGACACCCAAATAAATTAAGTCACCAACGCAGTCAGGATAATATTTCTGAACCACTTGGCTTTGCATCTCCGAACAAGTACCTCCGGCACTTATTGCACAAGACTCATCGGCGGCCACTTTTTCGAATCCCAAACGCTGCATCTTGATAGTACACTCCAGAAGCACTTCGTGAGGAAACGAGTTAGCATTAATAGACTGAGAAAGTAATAAAATTGAAATAAATGTTTTCATAGACTTAAAAATCGCATTTATTGGACCAAGTTGCAAATAAAACTTGTCCAGCCCACTGGCACAGCCATTGCTAGGAAACCTCGGAGAGACCCCATTATTATTTACCGAGGGTTGGTGTATGAGAATTCGAATTTACGGCAAAATAGTTCAAAAAACGTCACACTTGATCATCATTACCATTATTTCGGTTCTGTGCCTATTTAACTGGTCACTTGCCCATGAAAATAGATGGCAGTTTCGAAATGACATCTTCGATTGGTGCGGAAAGGACCCAAGATATTACTCAGAGACACTAAATGTTCACCAAGAAAATCTATTTAGCATAGTGTCGGGGCTAAGAACGGCTCTTGCCAATAAAAAATTACGAGTTACCGAACCAAAGTTTTCTATCCGGATTGGACCATGGCACGAGGGAGTTTTTGTCGGTATAGAAATCAGAGTTTGTGAAGTTGAAAACTCAAATTCAGACACAGGCCCTAACTGTTTAGCCATGCGCTTTAAAAGGCAGTAGCCCAACACCCTTTAATGGGGAACAACAAGCTTTAAACCGGGCCTAATCTTTGAAGGCGATGTAATGTCGTTCGCTTCCATTAGTGACTTAAGTGATACTCCAAGATTGCGGGCAATATCATATAGTGTATCTCCGCGTTGAACCATGTAACTACTTGTCGTCGGTTCAGGGGAATTAACCCCAGTGACATCTGCCTTTGCAACCGTAGCACCCAGGGAAGACCCAATAAGCGGCGCATCGGCTTTTTTGGCCACATGCCGCGATTGCTTTTTAGATAATTCTTCCATTCCTCTCAGAGCAATTTCTTTTTTATCAGGGGGCACGCGGATTTCGATTCCTTTAGGCAAAATCAGACTCTTCGAACGTCCGCGGTAATTGATATGGGGGTTATATAGTTTTGCCATGTCTTCATCATTGTTAAACCAGGAAACAATATTCACCCAACTCACAGACGCCGGAGCCGTAAATGTTTCAAACACCAACTCCGGAGCCCTTTGCATCGGACCAAAATACTTGTCGGCGTTGGCTTCTACGTGCAACATGGTCAAAAAACAAATATAAAAATTTTCGCCAGCAAAACCAAAGCGCGAGCTCGTACCCTTTTCTATAATTTCTTGGAGTTCCTTGGTTTTCAATTTATTTGACATGCGAAGGAGCCCACCAGCGCCTTGATTGTAAGCCGTAATTGCCAATGGCCAAGTCTCTAAAATTTTGTAATTTAACTTCATTAAACGAATTGACGCCCTCGTAGCCACAAGGGGGTCGTTACGTTCGTCAATAAACCGATTTATTTTCATATACTGTCGGCCTGTCCTCGGCATAAATTGCCAAATCCCGCTTGCACCGACTTTTGAACGTGCAAAAATATTAAATGAACTTTCCACGAATGGTAGTCGCGATATTTCAACGGGAAGATTTTCTTCGCGAAAAATCTTTTCCATCCTTTTTAAATATCTTCCAGAATATAAAATACCTAACTGTACACGATCTTTTTGCCCAAGCTGAAAACGAGCCCGATTTTTCTTCGCGGCATTCCTAAATTTATCGGGATCTCCAATTTTCTCAAACTTCTTCCATATCTCCAGCTCTTCGGGAGTTAGCGTGGCTATGTCAAAATCTTTTTTACGCGAAACTTTGTCTAGCCTCTCTAACAAGTTCTTAATTTCGTTTTTTGCATCTTTAACTACTTTGGTCTTAGCGCGATTTTTTTGAAACGCATTTAAGTTCTGGTCTGTATTAATGCTGTTAAAATCAATCTCTCGGTAAATAACATTGATATATTTTGAATCGTGGAGAAGCCCTTGTTCGCTGGTGTAACGTGTGTAAATCTGCAACCAAAAATTAAAGCGCTCATCCATTTCTTTAGGAACCGTAAATACACCCTCAAAATAGCCAAGAGCATTATTTTGATTTGAATAGTCTGGCTTTACCCAGGGCTCACCTTTTGGTAACTCTTTTTCCGTATGCATATCGGGAAGTTCAACAGGAGTGTCGTCATTGATCATTTGATCAATTTTTTCGATTTGATCGTTGTCTAGTCCATAGGCAAAAATCTCTAATGAATCCAAAGAGAGAAAGAAAAACAAAATAAGGTTTAAGAAAAATAAATATTTCATGTTAGAGCACGAGCGTTTCTGACAAGTTATCGAAGAAATCTCTCACCTTATACATATCGGCAGATCCATTATAAATAAAAACAAAGGTAAGTACCTGTCCCGACTTTCGCCCGGCAAACCCCGCCAATCCAATAACTCCGTTCAACATCCCAGTCTTAGCCCGCACCCAACCCTGGACATTAGGGGATGTCATACGATTCTTCAAAGTTCCATCATAACCCGAAATTGGCAAACTGGTTAAAAATTCTGGGTAGAGTCTAAAATCGTCACGAATACTTTCCAAAACCTTTGCTAAATCCTTCGCACTCATCTGATTGTTACGATTAAACCCACTGGGACTATCAAAAACAAAATCACTTTTAGAAACCCCAGCGTCGGCAATAAACTCACGAATCCTATCCAACCCTTCCTTCATGTTCCCAACTTTATCTTCACTAGGTCCTGACAAATGCTTTGTTAACATTTCCGCGACGTAATTTGAGGAGAATTTCATCATGTCACTGACAATAGATGAAAGAGGCCAACTTTCTACCTCTGCTAAGACCTCGGAGTTGCCACCTACTTTCCCGTCCCGGACGCTACCGTCTACTTTAATCCCCCTCTGATCCAAAAACGCCTGAAGATTGTAACCACTCCACAAAGTAGGTGATGAGATATTTTTGTAAATGATTTTCTCACCGTATCCTACTGGGATCGTGCCATTCACTTCTAGACGATCGCCAAATGGCTCCACTGGCTTTCGTTCGACCGATATATTTAGTTTACTTCCATCTTTAGAAGTTTTAGCGTTGTTTACTAGCTGGACGTATTTATTGGGGGGATCAAGCACAACCCTCGCGTCCTTTCCTGCCCCCTCCCCAGGTCGTACGCAAATATTTACGGAATTCCAATTAAATGACATCGCACTTACGGGCGCATCATAAGCACGATCAACGCGAACATTCTGGCGAGAATCAGAAATATAATTTTTGTCGAACAAAGTGTCATCGACAACGATATTTCCCTTAACATGTTTTAGGCCCGACCGCGAAAGATTGTTAACCAAAACCCACATCGTTTCTGAGACAAAACCCGGATCGGCCCCACCTTTTAGATATAAATCGCCATCTAGAACTCCTTCATCGGTTACTTTGCCACCTAAAATCTGGGTTTTAAATCGAGTGGTCACAGGAATTTTTCGTAAAACTGCCCCCGCGGTGGGAATTTTAGAAAGTGAGGCCAACACTCTCTTTGTATTCTCATGAAGAGAATAGATTGTGCTCTCACCATTAAGCACGTAAAGCGAGTAGTCTGCCTCTCTCCCTGGAGCTTTCTTCAAAACTTTGGTTATCGATCCACGAATGCCATCAGTTCCATCCCTTGAAAAAGCGTTCAATGAAATCGCGACGAATAAAACTAGAACTATTTTTCTCATGCCCTTAACTGTAACGAAAAAGGCAGAAAATACGATATGATTTGCGCAGGGCATAAATGATTTTTCTGTCCTCAAAAAGTTTTCTAAATTGGTGACATATGAATTTCGGTGAGTATATTAGGCGCCCGATGACTGCCGATGCAAATTTGCCAAAAGTTTTATTATTTAATTCACCTATTCCTCTCATACGAACTATTGTCGACCCGCTTGCAAAGCAATTTCAGTTTCTTCTTGCTGGCGACAATGAACAACTCGAAGAAATAATTCAAAACAACCGTGATATTTCTTCCTTCGTCATTTGCGAAATAGAATCCATCAATCAAGCCATTGATGTTTTAGAAAAAGTTCGTCGGCTATTGCCAAATTCTGCGCGTGGGATAATCGCCAACATAACTAGCGAGACAAAAGAAGTACGCGATCTTTTAGTCCAGGACCTCACCAATCAGATTCTTTCCGAAAATATGACGGCGGATACGGCTGCCATCAAATTTCTCGAGCTTAATAAAATTTCCAAACTTAAATGGCAAATAAACCAAATTGAAAAAATTGCGGCTACTGACCCGACAACCGGACTTCCAAATAGCCGCTTCTTTCAAAGCTCTATCGAGGTTCTGATTGAAAAAAGCCTTACGACAAAATCACCATTTGGCCTTATTCTTGTCGACGTCGATCAATTTAGAACTTTCAACGAAACCTTTGGCTATGGCGAAGGCGATAAAATATTAGAGGGAATTGGAGAACGCATCCGAACCCTTATTCCTGACTCGCTAAATATATTCTGCCTTGGCAGCGATGAATTCGCTGTGCTTGCTAAGGTTGAAAACAGTGAGCAGGCACATCGACTCGGCGAGATGATACGTAGAAATTTTGAAAGCACTCCATTCGTCGGCCCCAACCGTCGCCCCGCCTATGTTACGGTCAGTATCGGTGTTGCCGTCTTCCCAGACCATGGCATTCGTTATTCAGATATTATGACAACAGCTAAAGGAGCTCTGAACCAAGCTAAAAGGCGAGGTCGTAATCAGACTGTGGTCTCGCAACTCTGCTAAACATATCAAGTCGATGCAATGCAATCTATAATTATAAGCATGAAGAAAAAGGAATGGTTAATTGTTTTAGCCCCACTGTTTTTCACTTGGGGTTTAGACCGCATCACAAAAATGTGGGCCACAACCATCACGCAGGTTTATCACTACGGTCCGCTTATTATTACATTCAAAAAAAATCCCGGCGTTATGCTTGGGCTCTTTTCGGATCTCCCAGCAATTATTCGCGTGGTATGTTTATCAACGGGAGGCGCTTTCTTATTCTTCTCATTTGTGGTGATCCAGTACCTCCTACCTATCAAATCTCTGATACTGCGCTCAGGGCTTTCAATTCTCCTTGGTGGAATACTCGGCAACGTCACCGATAGAATTCTTTGGGGTTACGTCGTTGATTTTCTCATCATTGGAAATGATCAGATATCAACTGCGGTATTCAATGTGGCCGACGCCGTTCAATGGGTCGCGTATTTTATGATTTGCTATTCACTGATCCGTGAAAGCGAAATTCTTTGGCCTGAATATAATCAAAGAAATAAACTTTGGATCAACCCCAAATACCAAATCAAATACTGTTTAATATTAATTTCTGCCGGCCTGGGGTTTTCAATTATAAGCGGAGTCTTTTCTTATACCTTTCTCAAAGTCGCACTAACGGACTGGAACACAAGAGCCACGTCTAGCATCAACCACTTGTTAACGTCATTTGTGATTACGTTTGTAATCGTAAGTTTTATTTTTTCTCTCATGCTATTGTTACTTGGTCGAAGGCTTTCTCACCGCACGGTTGGGCCCATTTATGCATTTGAAAAATATATCGAAGATCTACTTTCGGGAAAATCACGAAAACTCAAATTTCGCACCGGAGACGAGTTTACACATCTTGAAGAGCTCGCTAACCGAATTCGCGACCATATCGATGCCGTGAAAGAAAAAAACGAAGATCAAGAACAAAAAAAAATCAGTAATATTTAGTAACAAACTGCTGACTTGATCTTGCCCAAGTAAAATCTTTTTACCTGCGGATCGCCCTCATCGAGAGCGGCCAAAAAGTCACCATCAGGAGAGCGCACGATTCCTTTGGGGGTCACCTGCCTTTCTCCCTTTAAACTTCCTCCCTGATAAACAATGACAACGGGTTTTTTCTTTTCAATGGCATTCAAGATAGCGCGAGTACTCTCGTTTTTTAATAGATATTCGATCGAAAAGTTTTTCCAATAAAGTTGCTTTTCCTGTAGATCAATCAAATCTCGAAGTGTTTTATCTTCACCAAGTCGCTCCAGACACTTATTGAGTAGTTCAATACACGCTTTCGCATCATCAAGCGCGCGATGGGCAGTGCCCTGATTTAAGTTCAAAACCTTTATCAAGGTTTGCAGTTTATGATTTTCTGCTTCGGTAATTATTTTTCGGGATATCAAACTCGAACACAGCACTGGCTCTTCAGGCAGAGGTAAACGGGCCCGTTCAAACTCGAGAGCTAAAAAACCCATATCGAATGGAGAATGATGGGCAACCAAAATATCTCCTCCAATAAAATCGCGGAACTCCGATATTTTCTCTCCGATACTTGGCGCAGTGGCCACCATTTCGTTGGTAATTCCATGTATGCCAATAATAAAATCAGTCATCGGGTACAGGGGTTTAATTAAGGTTTGAAACTCCCCAATAACCTGCCCACCTTCCCATTTTATCGCGGCGATTTCGCAAATTTCTCCTTCTAGAGGATAAGGTCCCGTGGCTTCAATGTCGAAACTAACGAATGTAAGCTCGGGCCAAGGCGTATCTAAAAGCACAGTAACTCCATAAGAAATGCAAATCAGGGCTATTAATCAAAGTTATATCTAAATGCCTTAAACTGTTCAAGTATTCCAGTTTTCGTCACTACTGTCTACTGTCGGAGCAGTTTGCGACAACTATACGAGCTTACAAGCCATGCGCGAGAGGGGTCTGTATATTGCACCATAGTTTTCAGTCTTGGAGACAACTTCATGCTCATTGCACGTACGATATTTTTATTCAGTCAACTTTTTGTCCTAAGCTCTACAATTGCCCAGGCAGCTAACTTTTGCAACGACCTCTTTTTAACTCAAGATATCGCGCCGGCAAAGCCATTCTTAGAGCATGAGGAAGCTTGGCGAAAAATAAAAAGTGAAATTCTGGAACTAGCATCGAAGGCACAGACTGAAGCAACAATTGACGCAACAATAGTTCAGAATAATATTCTGACTGAAAAACTCGTCGTTTTAGCAAACAGAATCCTCGATGATGCCATTCCACGTGGTTTCGATATGAGAAAAGCGTCCAAGGCCCAAGAAGATCTTTTGGATCTATTGGGGGAATTCTACATCAGCTCAGTATTCGATCCACTTCTAGGAGTAGTTGTCGAACAACCTATGCCGGTGATAGAGCAAGCCCACTTTATCCAAATTATTCGCCGAGTAATTGCGATAAGGATGACTCAGGTAAGCCCTGCAATTCAAGGCTTTCAAACCAGACAAAAAATTCAAAAAAATGACCCGTCTCCGCAGAGTAATAATATCGGATTCCTAAGGGAGCCTAAGACTACTCCGACTGACGTTATTTATACTCCAGTTTGGGATCTCGATGATGGCAGAATAACTATCCTAGAAATTCCAAGAAAAAAAATAGCAGAGATTGGTTTTAAGAATCTTTTAATTTCTAAAGAGGCTACCCTTAAAAAGGCATTTTCGCAGCAAGACCCGCTGGCTCTAACTAAGGCCTTTACACGGCACAAGGCAACTTGGGAGAAAATAAAAAGTCAATTTATGCGACTTATGTCAAAAGAGCAGAATAGTTCCACAAGGGCTGAAAATAACATTCTTACCGAAAAACTTGTGGCATTAGCAAATCAGATTCTCGATGAAGCGTTTCCGCGCGGTGGTTTTGACCCCGAGAAGGCGCTCTCTGCTGAGCAAAAGGCTCTTGTAAACCTTATGGGAGAGTTTCGAATTCACACTGACTTTGATCAATCTCTTGGAAAACATGTCGCACAGCCTCTACTCGTGACCGAGGCGGTCCACTTTACCCAAATTATTCGCCGTATAGTTATGGTAAGAACAAACTCTTTAAGTCCCGAAGTTGAAGGCTTTCAACCTATAAAAATGGGTAAAAAAACGGACTCACCTTCACTACTTCATCGCGGAATCGGTTTTTTAGGAAAACCTAAAACCATAACGGGTGATGTTGTTTACTATCCAGTTTTTGACCTCCGAGGCGGCAGAATAGATATTGTTGAAATTCCCGTAGAAGAAAAACAAAAAGCAGAGATTGGCTTTTCGAAAAACTAATAGCGCAGATTATTTTATTTCTTAGGTTTGGCTTTCGACACGCGGTCGACAAAGTCTTGATAGATCGTAGCATCTGCGTTCCTGCCCCCGAATACCGATTCTTGAATTTTCTTCGGAGCTTTGCCGTCTGATGTACTCGCTTTTTGTTTGATCGTGAATCTCACAAAATCTTCCTTCGTACCTTTTTCTAGCTTTTCAACAAGGTGTTTTTTGGTTAGATCTACGGAGTCACTCTCGAACGAAGTTTCCACATCTCGACCCACAAGATCCACACGTGCTTCCGCAACGTTTTTGGGATTGCCAATGATATTTTTTGTATACACAACCGAATTGATTTCGACCGTGCTATCTTCGAGGCCCGCCGTAATTCCTTTTACTTTCGTCATGACTCCGGCATACTGCGCCGCTGGCGTTGAAGTGCCTTTTTCAAACAAGTATTTTTGTGGAATTTCAAATTCAATGGTATCAGAGCTAACTTCGACCGATCCCGCCAAGTCACCAATTTCGTTAGCTAAGTGTTGCAGAACGACTTTCTTCAACCCAAATTGCATGATGTTCGGAGTATGATCCATCGGCGTGATAAACGCCTGGAAGAATTTAAGTGGCTCGTTAAATAGATCTAAAAATAGTTTCTCTAACGTTAATTCGACCCCATAGTGTTGAAATTCATATTCAATCACACTGGGTGTCGAGAAATATTCAGCGACATTGGAACGATCTTCTTGGTTACTCGCGATCAACCACATCACCAGGAAGAAACACATCATGGCCGTCATGAAGTCGGCGAACGCAACTTTCCAAGATCCCCCGTGCCCGGCCCCCGCCGTCACGTTGATCTTTTTTATGACTACCATTCCACCGTCTTTACCGGCCATAGGTTATCCCTGCTTACGCTGCCTTTTTGGCATCTTTAGTCGCCTTATCCATCTCTTCAAATGAGGGGCGATCATGCGGGAAAATCGTGCGACGGGCATACTCCACACAAACAAGTGGAGGCGCACCTTTTTGAAGTGCAACAAGAGCTGCCTTCATAACCTGAAGATATCTACCTTCAGCTTCAATATCCGCTTCCATTTTTTTTGCAATGGGCCCAATGAATCCATAACAAAACAAAACCCCTAAAAACGTTCCCACAAGGGCGGCTGCAACTGACTCCCCGATCTTCATTGTACCCTGATCAAGAATCGACATTGTATGCACAACCCCTAATACCGCAGCCACGATCCCAAGCCCCGGAAGTGCGTCAGCGACGTTACCAACAGCGTGAGCAGCCTGATGTTCTTCTAAATGCGCTGATTTGATATCAGCATCTAGTAAATCTTCCACATCATATTGGGTAAGATCTGCAGACAAAGTAATTTTCATGGTGTCACAGAGGAAATGTACGGCATGATGGTTCTTTAGAAAGCTCGTGTAAGCTTTAAAAATTTCCGATTTGTCTGGCTCCTCAATGTGTTTCTCAACGGCTTGGGGACCATCTTTACGAAAAATTTGGAACAAGCGAAAGAGCATTTGCAGAAGATCCACATAATCTTGTTTCTTTGGTCCGCCACCAATTAAACCCTTGATTGCCCGGCCAAAACCATCTTTTACGATGTTGATAGGATTGGCGATGATAAAACCGCCAAGTGCGGCACCAAAAATAATGATCATCTCAAAGGGCTGAAACAGTACATGCATGTGACCGCCGGCGGCCAAAAAACCACCGAACACACATATTAACACGACAGCTACACCTACAAATCCCATTGTACTCCTTAGGAATCTCATCGGAAATAACTTAGAAATTGTGAGGGTATTGCAGGTTGGGACCACGAATCTAGACTCGCATTTGGAAAGTTGCTAGGATGAATTTTAGGACTATGATCGAGATTTTTTACCTACCTGGTTTAAATACCTATAATGACGATCGTGTGCATATTGGCCCACTCAAGTTTTTTCGTATGCACGAAGTCCTAGCCGAACATCTAGGTCGTCACAGGATTAGACTCATTCCAATTTATTCAGACAAAAAAAACCTAAAAGACAAAGTTGAACATTTGGTCAAAGAAATTAACCAACATCAAAAATCGAGAGTTATTGTCCTGGGCCACTCAACAGGAGGAGTCATCGCGCGATCTTTTTTAACAAATCCCGAGATAAAGGGAAAACTTTCTGGAATAATCACTTTTGGATGCCCCCATCGCGGAAGCCACTTAGCTGACTTGGCGGGACAACTCAATAAAAATAAGAGTTCTTTGATAAAAATACTCAAGCTTTTCGGATACGACGTAACGAAAAATATCAATTACATTTTGGACCTATCGTCCGAAAATCTTGCGAAATATTTTCGCGACGAACCCAAATTGATAATTCCCGCATATAGTTTCATATGCACTAAAGCCACCAATAATTTGCCATGGATCTTTCGTTTGCTATATTCTTATTCAGGACAAAAAATTGATTTCGCTACGGATGGCCTTGTTTCTGAGAAAAGTCAGCATTGGGGTACCTCAATTGGGCCTTTTAATCTTGATCATTTAGCGCAAATTGGCTTCTTTAAACACCTTGTTAACCCACTTCACAAGAGACAAACCCTATTAGAATTCGATAGATTAATTAAAGCGATCGCCGATATCGTTAAGGAGATAAATGCTAGCAATCTTCGCTCCGATTCTTTCACTGATGTTTCTCAGCAACCCGGCTCGGGCCGAGTGGGGAAATAGCGAAAACGTCAACGAAAACCCGCTTATTACAACTCCTGATCCGAGCTCTCTCGTCGGAACCCCAGGCGGAAGACTCAATGCAAAAATCAACCTTTCCATAGATAAAGAATTCAAAGCATATCAAGACAAATTTCTTGTAACCTTTAAAAAACCCAGCAACTTTATTCTTAGAAACTTTGATGTAAATCCAACTTTCAAATTTTTTGACTCGATTTCAAAGAAAGACCGCATTGGTTTTAAGGGAACTGGCGCACTTACCATTGATGTAGAAATTCCCAAGGAAGTCAAAATTGGCAAACATAAACTCCTTATCAATTTTGGCTATCAGGCCTGCACCCAAAAACTCTGCCTTTTTCCAAAGACGATTCCACTTGATCTTGAAATTGATGTACGCGCGTCTTTACCCACGGAAGCGAGTTTATCTGGAGGCTTTTGGTCCAATCTAAATTTTGAACAAGCTAATAAGATGGGAACCTTTTTTGCGTTTCTCTTTGTGTTTTTTGCCGGCATTCTTACGAGCCTTACTCCCTGCGTTTACCCTATGATTCCCATTACACTTGCCGTGTTAGGCGCGAAAGGTTCAGATCATTCACCAGGGAAGGGCTTCTTAGTTAGCTTTTCTTACGTCTCTGGAATCGGTGTCATGTTTTCAAGTCTTGGAGTTCTTGCAGCGACCTCAGGTAGACTGTTTGGCTCTATGCTCGGCCACCCTATCGTAGTCTCGTCCGTCTCATTTGTTTTTTTCCTAATGGCGCTATCTATGTTTGGTGTTTTTGAATTCCAAGCGCCACTTTGGCTACAAGAAAAGGCCGTCCATCTAAAATCAAAGGGCAAATATGTCTCGGCATTCTTGACAGGAGTTGTCGCGGGAATTGTAGCCGCACCCTGCGTAGGACCGGTTATCATTAGTATTCTTACCCATGTTGCACAAACAAAAAATGTTGTCTATGGATTTTCTCTCTTATTTTTCTATTCTCTGGGAATGGGCTTACTTTTCCTTGTCCTCGGCACATTCTCGCAATTTACCCGCTATCTGCCTAAGTCTGGAAAATGGATGGACCGAATTAAAATTGTTTTTGGCGTTATTATGCTCGGCATGAGTATGTACTATGTCTCTCCGGTAGTTTTGAAAAAATACGGCCTTCGACCTGCCGACTTGCCGGCATTTTTTTCGGTAAAACCCAAAAATACGGCACGCATTAAATTTGTTCCCTATTCAACCACGGAATATAAGAAGGCTCTCGAAAATAAGAGACCGATCATTATCGACTTCTATGCAGATTGGTGCGCCGCTTGTATCGAGCTGGAAGAGAAAACCTATATTCATCCCGATGTCGCCAAGCTTGCCGAACAATTTGTAGCTCTTCAATTCGATGCCACAAACGAGAGTGACGAGCTTCAAAAGTTAAAGGAAATGTTCGACATCAAAGGACTGCCAACAGTTATTTTCATTGATAAAAAAGGGACTTGGATAAAGGATCTAACACTTACGGGATTTGAAGATGGCCCGAAATTTTTAGAGCGGATGAAGAAAACAATTCCGTAAAGTTTAGAGTTTCTTCTCGATCAAAATCTTTTCGGCCTTTTTATATTGTTCAGGAGGCACATACAAGCGCTCTATCCCACGGGTCTCTTCGTATTTTTGGAAGAGATCGGTCATCTTTTCGATAGTTTCTGGCTTTTGTTGACGGTCATACTGGTCAACAACAAATATACCGGAGTTATTTTCTCCAAAACTAAAGTGATATTTTGAAAGACGCGCACGCGAATTCGAAACTATCACGCTGATGTCTTGACCCTCCAAAACTTTCGCCATTTTTCCTATGCGATCATTTTCTTTTGTTGTGTGATACTCGAACAACACGCGGTAAGGATTCTTTTCCGTGACCCTTCGCGCCCACTCGTTATCGGTTCGTCGCGCCAGATGCTGATAAAGGGCGTGGTCATTACAATGCAGATACTCATTGATGTCCGCAGGGAGTTTAAAGTCGCAGTCGGGAGAAAGTAAATAACGATGAATGATCTCTTCATAAATGATACTCTTGTGATGGAAATAAACCATTAAGTACATGTGATGGCGAGAGATCAAGAAATCGTCGAAAGTATAAAGCGCTCGGCGGTTAATCGCGAGGTGCAAATTTCCCTTAACTTCATGACAGGTCAAATTTGTAAGTAACCAATCGATTTCCACTTTTCCATAATTTACCCCACAATAATAAGCATCGCGGTCTAAGTAATCCATGCGATCCACATCAAGCTCTGAACTCACAAGCGAACTTAAAATCGGGCGAAAGTTAATTCCGTCCTCGATAAAAAAGTCATCACCGGGATCAATGGATTTATCGATCAAAGCCACGACATGGAGTGGATCAATGTCGGAAAAACTTTTTTTCAGAATTTCTGTTAAAGGAGAGTCGGTAATAAATTTTACGGTATAATCTTCATGATTGGCTTTAGTTTTGGCATCGTAATCTTTGCCGCCTTTACGTTTTTCATAGGCTTTAATGTTTAAATCTTTTAATAGAGGCATGACCTCTTCCGAAGCGTGACTTAGTGGTCCGTGGCCAACATCGTGCAAGAGCGCCGCAAGCCTTAAAGTCTGCCGGAGTCGCCAGCGTGTTTCCTGTTTTTTAAACGGATAGCTCTTAAAAATATTATCAAATGCTATCCCAGCGAGATGGCAAACGCCCAGAGAGTGTAAAAACCGATTGTGCGTTGCTCCAGGAAAGCTGTATTCAGATAAACCCAGTTGCTTAACCGTGCGAAGTCTTTGGTAGGCGCCACTATTGATAACATTAACCTCAGGGTTGCTGAGTAAAATGTTACCATGCAAGGGATCACGAATCTCCATCGGCGGCACAATAGCATTTGCACCTCCAGCCGTCACTGATTAATATGACACTCAAATGCAACAATATCTAGATTTCATGAAACATGTCCTTGAGACTGGTTCACCTAAAGGCGATCGAACGGGGACTGGTACTATAAGCACTTTTGGCTATCAAATGCGTTTTGATTTGCAGAAGGGCTTTCCCCTTGTCACCACAAAAAAATGCCATTTAAAATCGATTATTCACGAACTGCTTTGGTTTTTAAGAGGCGACACCAACATAAAATATTTACAAGAAAATGGTGTGTCCATTTGGAATGAATGGGCTGACAAGGATGGAAATCTTGGTCCAGTTTATGGATCACAATGGCGTTCGTGGCCCACAGTGGATGGTAAAACAATCGATCAAATTAGCAATTTGATCACCGAAATAAAAACCAATCCCAACTCTCGTCGAATGCTGGTCGTTGCTTTCAATCCCGGTGAAATTGAAAAAATGGCCCTCCCACCTTGCCACGCGTTTTTTCAATTTAATGTGCGCGACGGAAAACTGAGTTGCCAGCTTTATCAAAGAAGTGCCGATATTTTTCTTGGAGTTCCGTTCAATATTGCAAGCTATTCCTTGCTCACCATGATGGCCGCGCAAGTCTGTGGCCTTGCTCCTGGCGAGTTCATTCATACTTTTGGTGATGCCCATATTTATAATAATCATATTGAGCAAGTGAAGCTGCAATTGACTCGAACGCCGAAACCACTTCCCACAATGGCAATTAATCCAGCGGTAAAAAACATTTTTGATTTCAAATTCGAAGATTTCCAACTTCTTAACTATGATCCTCATCCACCCATAAGGGCTCAAGTTTCAGTATGACACTATCACACATAGCAGCCATGGCCGAAAATCACGTTATCGGAAACGACGGCGAACTTCCGTGGGACATACCCGAAGACATGAGATATTTCATGAACACCACCAAAGATCACGTTATTGTCATGGGAAGAAAAACTTTCGAAACACTCGATAAACCTCTTCCTAGACGCCTGACGATCATTATTACGCGCCAACTTGGGTATAAAGCTGAAGGCTGTATTGTCGTTAAGAATTTAACAGAGGCCCTTGAAGAGGCGAAAAAACATATTCCGCCCTATCCTGACGAGGTATTTATTTGCGGCGGGGGCGAAATATATAAAGAGTCTTTACCGATAATTGATAAAATTTATTTGACCAGAGTCTATGAAGAATTTGACGGGGATGCGTATTATCCTCAGGTTGATTTCTCAAAATTTAAAAAAGTAAGTCAGATCGATCGTGACGATCCGATTCCATTTAGCTTCGAGGTTTACGAGGCCATTCGTGGCTAAAAGCCATTCTCAAAAACAGTATTTTTCTCACCGGCACATACCAAAATATTCTGTCCTGTTGGTAAAATCCCTAGGCACGCCACTTTTAATTTACTTTGCGCTAGCTGGAAATTTTTTTATGTTTTCCTGCGCCTACTTATTTTATTATTTTGAAACACCATTGAACCCTAATGTAACTGGATATGCGGACGCTTTGTGGTGGGCCATATGTACGGTTTCTACTGTCGGGTATGGGGACATTTACCCAATGACCGGGAAAGGTCGTCTCGTCGGCGCGCTCTTGATTATTATTGGAATTAGCTTCTTTTTAAGTTTTATGGCCGTCCTTGTTTCTGTGATGACTGAGCTTATTTCTGAAAGCGAAAAAACCTCAAAAAGCCCACTAGAACAGTAATAATTTAAAATAATCGATTTATATTATATATAATAATTTTAAATTCTTAATCTTCTCTGTTAAAAGCGCTTTCGACAATTAACCATAAAATCTCAATAAGGAGGGATTATGAAAAAAATAGTAGTTTTATTAAGCGCTCTTACTTCTTCAACCGTATTTGCTTTTGCAAAACAGGATCACGGAGTTCATACCGACAGCCTTGTTGCTAAATATGAATTCGCGCAAGTCGAAGGTAAAAATTTGAAAATCTATGATGTGAGTCTTATGACTGAAAATCAGTTGGTCGTTGAGATTTCCCACTCAAAAAACAGATCTAAAATAGTGCGTACTTTTCCCCTTACAAGACCAGTTGCCGAATTGCTAATGTCAAAAACTGAGGTTTTGGTTACAGCTGAAATTGAAGAGATAGAAAATGCTGTCATTTGCATGATGCTACCTCCGTTTGGCGGCTCGATTGACAACCTCTATATTACGCGCGCTCCGATTAGCGCTCCAACTTTAGTTGATGGCCCACACGGTTGCTGGGTTTCTCATAAAGTTTATCCCAAATATGAACATGAGCATAGAATCGCTCATGAACTCAAATCCCAACTACGAGCACTTGCTCTTCAAGCTACTAGCAATCGTTAATTCTAAAAACAGGGCCGCGATCCACGCGGCCTTGACCTTTCGTATTTTGTTGTCACCTTATTACGATGAACTCCATTCCACCCGAACTTGCTAATCCCGAACCCTACAATCCACCGCCGCCACCGGGACCACTCTCTAAACGCCCTAACATTAACGGACTCATTTACTCACTTTTTATTGCATTTTTTTGTACAATTATCTCTCAAGTCTTTTGGAGCGGTCACCGGATTTCTTCTTATTTAACCGCCACACCCAAACAAGTTTTCGAGGAATTTGAGTTTTGGCGTGTTTTCACTACGATGTTCACGCACTCCGACGCGAAACATCTCTTTTCAAATCTTTATATGTTGGGAATTCTTGGTGCTCTCGTCGGTGGCTATTTTGGATTTATTATTTTTCCATTCGTTTCAATTATTCTTGGGGCACTGGTGAATGTAGTTTCACTTCTCACCTATGCTCCCAATGTCGTACTTCTCGGAGCATCGGGACTTGTTTATCTACTTGCAGGTTTTTGGTTTACAATGTTTGTGCTTGTTGACAGCCCCAGACCACTACCCGTTCGCCTCATGCGTGCCATCGGAGTTTCGCTTATTATTTTATTTCCAACCACATTCGAGCCGGAAATTAGTTATAGAACTCATGCCATTGGTTTTATGGTTGGATGGGTATTCGCGCTACCCTACAGTGTGATTTATAAAAACCTTATGTTGGACCACAGTGAAAAAGCCAATCGCCCGGTGCCTTGATCGCTCCGCGCTGAAGAGATTTCACAGCTTCCAAAATTTTTAAGGAAACAGGGTAGCTCGGAGGTAAATTTATTTTCTCTAGCGGTGAGGTTGTTGTTTCTTGAAAGGCAATTTCACCAAGAGGCTGAACCACCGCAGCTGTTCCACAAGCGAATGCTTCGGTAATTTCGCCACTTTGAATGCCTTTTCTAATTCCAGTCCAAGAAAGTTTTTCTTCACGCGCTTTAATTCCAAGATGCGAAGAATATTCCAAAATACTTCGTCGAGTAACCCCGTTTAAGATGCATCCATTTAGTTGCGGCGTGAGTAACTCACCATTTTTGACAATAAAGAAATTCATTCCTCCCAATTCATCTACCCATTCATGTTCCATAGCATCTAAATAAAGTACTTGGTTATAACCTAATTTTTCGGCATAGGATTGAGGAGACAAACTCATGGCATAGTTCGCGGCTGTTTTTGCATCTCCCAATCCTCCGGGGAAGGCGCGCACGAATTGACGATTCACAAGTACCTTAGCAGCTTTCACTGCTCCGCCAGGAAAATAGTTTCCCACAATACAGCCCAAAACATAAAATGTGTAGAGCTTTGATTGTCCAACTTTAAAAATTTCATCACGACCAATCATAAGTGGACGAAGGTAAAGGGCATGATTGACTTCTGGGGGCACAGACTCCTGTTCAAAAAATACGTACTTATGAATACATTTCAGAAATATATCCTCGGGAATTATCGGCATCGACATTTTTTGGGAAGAATAAGCGAACCTTTTGGCGTGTAAATCGGCGCGAAAAACTGCAACCGAGTTATCGGTTTGCACGAACGCTTTCATCCCCTCAAAAATTGCTTGTCCATAATGAAATACCACCGTCGCGGGAGAAAATAATTCCGACCTAAAGGGTACAATTTCGGCTTTAAAATTTGTTGTCTGGTCTAAATTCAGGTGCATGCGCAACATATGGGGAGCAAACACGGTTCCAAACTTAGGATCGATCTGATATTTCACTTTTGGTAAGGGTTTGCAGGTGGTAATATCCATGTGCCCGCATCTTGGCTGAGAAGATATTAGCAGTCAACGATGGAACGGCCCAAGAACGTCAAAAAATGCTGTTCACAAGCACTGTGGACACGTTTATTGCAGCTTTCGTTACACATGTCCAAAGCAGATGGAAAGCAAAAACCGTAATGACTAACATAGGTAGTTTTCCTAAACCGAGTCCACAAAAAATCTTGATCCAAATAGCAAAATCTTTTTAGCGCGCTGTCATCTTGAAAAAAATTTGCCAAAATCACTACGTGAAATATGTCTAGACCGGTTAGGGCAGCTCAGACCTTCGTCGAGTAAGTAAATTTTAACCCAATTATTTCAAACTCATAACGCACAATGGACTCGAAAAAGTCTCAGGCACCTTTTCCTGGACCTTTTTTCTGTAAGATTCTTCTACAGTATCAAGGTGAAACGCCGAAAAGTTTCATAGGCACCCACGAGAGCACATGACGTGACTCTCCCCAGTAGCAAGGATGTTACTGCGGAATCTTCAAGGAGGAGGAATATGGGACTGCGAATTAACACCAACGTAGCTTCGATAAACGCGCAGAGAAATCTGTACGGAACGAAGCTCGGGTTAGATAAGAACCTGGAGAAAATGTCTTCAGGTTATCGAATCAACCGTGCCGGTGACGATGCTGCAGGTCTTGCCATCAGCGAAAACCTCAAAGCACAAATTAGAGGTTTAAAACAAGCACAAAGAAATGCTCAGGATGGTGTTTCATTAGTGCAAGTGGCTGAGGGTGGACTCAACGAGATCTCCGCGATCATGATACGATTGCGCGAGTTAGCGGTACAAGCAGCTTCGGATACGATAGGTCCGGTTGAAAGACAATTTCTTAACGTCGAATATGATCAGCTCATTTCAGAGATCGATCGTATTGCCGACGGTACGGAGTTCAACGGCACACAACTACTGAGCGGTACAGGCTCGGTTCTTGATTTCCAAGTTGGAACAAGAAACGACCCGAATATCGATCGTCTCTCTTTCGATGCCTCGAAAGCGGACGCGAACTCAGCGGCGTTAGGTATTAACTTAACAAGTGTGGCCGACAAAGCTTCTGCCCAAAATAGTTTGAGTGCGATTGACCAAGCTATTGTCAGCGTTTCAGCGATGCGCGCGGACTTTGGAGCAATCCAAAACCGTTTGACATCAACGATTCAGAACATTGCTGTAAGCGTTGAAAACATGGCAGCTGCGAACTCACGTATTCGTGATGTCGATGTTGCTGAAGAGACAGCGGAGTTTACTAAAAATAACATCTTGCTCAATGCCGGCACGTCCGTCCTTGCGCAAGCTAACCAGTCTGCCACGACTGCACTGACACTCTTGAACAAGTCGTTTTCCTAAGTAGCTTAGAGACTACTTTGTTAACGTAAACCACTTGTTCGCGATACCTAGCTCATGGGGATCAGGATGAATTCCCCTGCTCGGATCAATGAGGTATATCTGTTAGCCAAGGAATTGGTAGCGAACGGTAGAATTTGTTTCCTGCATGGGGCTGCGATGCAGCCCCGATTTAAGGTGCCAGACAACCACTTGATCTGTGGCGCGTTAAATTGGGCGAACGATGTGCTTCTCTTTATACCGACTGACTCGCCTTGGGGATAAAAAATTAAATTGCGGGAAGACTCTCCCCACCACAAAAAATAATTTTAAAAATCTGGACTCGAGAGAATTTAAATGTCTTCCGATGAAAATAGCGGAGCGTTGGCTCAAAATTTTTATTAACCCGCAACACAGTATGTGTTGTATTGCCAAGATGGATGGCAAAATCAAGGAGGATTTTTTATGCAAGGAGGATAACTATGGGGCTAAGGATAGCAACAAATGTAGCTTCGATTAATGCCCAAAGGAACTTATCAGTCAACATGTTCGGACAAAAACAAGCATTGGCGAAATTAAGTTCAGGGTATCGAATCAATCAAGCTTCGGACGATGCCGCAGGACTCGCGATTAGCGAAAACTTAAAGGCGAAGATCAAAGGCTTAAGACAGGCTTCGCGCAATGGAAACGATGGGGTTTCTCTCGTTCAAGTTGCCGAAGGTGGATTAAACGAGATCTCAAATATGTTGGTGCGCCTGCGCGAACTCGCAATTCAGGCATCATCGGATACGATAGGTGATACGGAACGAAAGTTTGTGGATGTGGAATATCAGCAACTCAAGTCAGAGATTGAACGTGTTTCGGAAGTGACGGAGTTTAACGGTCGTGATCTTTTAAATGGGACCGGTGGAATTATGGATATCCAAATTGGTGTTCATAATGATCCTTTTAAGGACCGCCTTTCATTTAATGCATCGGCCGCCAACGCGACCCTTGCTGCTCTTGGAATAACAGTGGAGAACTGCGCTTCCAAAGAGGCCGCTCAAGCAAGTATTGGAGCTGTCGACGGAGCAATCGTTTCTGTAAATGCGATTCGAGCAAACTTTGGGGCCATGCAGAACAGACTAATGTCGACGATCAACAATTTAGCGATTTCCGACGAGAACTACTCCGCCGCGAACTCGCGAATTCGAGATGCCGACATAGCCAATGAATCTGCCGAATTAGCTAAGCATAACATCTTACTAAACTCGGGAGTCTCGGTTTTGCAACAAGCCAACACCTCTCAGCAAATAGCGCTGAAGTTGTTGTCGTAAAAGGTACCAGGTTAAATTTTAGTAAGGCAGTGCACTACAAATTTTAACCTGGGAATTAAACATGGAGGTTACGTATGAGCGAAATTTCTAGGGAGTGGAGTTATTCATTGTTGGTTACAACGCTAATTGGTGCGATGATAATTTTAACAACGCATAATTTAGGGATGTAATCACGTTCAAACTTAAAGGGCGTGTGAAGAAATTTACACGCCCACTTTTTACTCTAAACGTTAGGGTCCTCGCTTTTTTGCGCACCGCTTCGGAAAAAAGTGTCAGGCACTTTTATAAAATCCCAGGGCCGCAAGTATCATCGCTGAAACATAGCCGAGAACCGCAAGCATGGGCATTCCACTGCCACTCTCTGTACCCGTCACGGCAACAAGAATTGACGAGCTAATTATTAAGCTACCAATGATTATCGCCAAAAATAAAATATTTGAACTAGTTTCAATGGCTCGTTTGGTATCTTCCATTTGTGGTACATGTATTTGAATTGCGAAGTTAGGATTATTAACCTTTCGGAAAAAGTTACGGACCTGACGAGGCATTTCGTAAATCAAACCCTGCGACTCGCGAATTACAGAAGTAATCTCAGTCGCAATTCTTTTGGGTTCGTAACGATTTTTCACCAGTTCTTTTGCAACCTCCAAAGAATACGAAAGAAAGTCAAAATCCATAACCAATAATTTTCCAAGACTCTCCATTCCCATTAAAGACTTAAAGAAGAGCATCAACTCGCGCGGCAGATGGAGTTGGTGGCGAGCGGCAATGCTCGTTGACTCAAACATGACTTTCGCCATGTTCACATCCTTCATCGTCAAGCCATAGTAAGGAGAAATTAAGTCGCGAATTTCACGGGCTAAAAGATTTACATCAATCCCCTCACTATAAGGCGCGAGATCAACATATTCATGCGCAAGCCGCTCATAATCTTCTGTTGCAAGCCCAACAAGCATGCTAGCGATGGCGTCTTGCGTACGTCGATTTAAGCGTCCAACCACTCCAAAATCAACGAGGCCAATCACATTCCCCGGCATAATAAACAAATTTCCCGGATGAAGATCTCCATGAAAAAATCCATCAGTGAAAACCATCTTCATGAAAACTTTTAAACCACGATTTACAATTAAATTTAAATCAAGTCCATCTTGTCGAACCGCGCTCGGAAAGCTTAAGGGAACCCCTTCAAGTGCCTCCATCACGAGAACACTTTCGCCAGTGTACTTCCAAAAAACTTTTGGAATACGAATAGTATCGTCATTAGCAAAATTCATCGCAAATCGTCGCATGTTGTTCGCTTCAACTATAAAATTCGTCTCAAGTTGCATCGTTTTAAAAAATTCATCGACGACCGCAATAGGATTATAAATGCGCGCCTCGGGAACATAGGTTTGCAGTAGTTCCGCCAACTGAAAAAGCACCGCCAGATCTTCATTGATAGTTTCAATAATCCCCGGCCTGCGAACTTTAACCACCACCTTCTCGCCGTCACGTAAAATCGCCTTGTGAACTTGAGCGATACTTGCCGCTGCGAGTGGCTCCTTATCAAACTCCGAAAACACATCTGAAAGATCGCGGCTGTAATATTCCTTTACAGCTGACTCAATCTCTGGCCACGAAATCGTTTTTACTTGGTTATGAAGTTTTTTAAATTCCTCAATAAACTCATTTGGAATTAAATCAGGACGCGAAGCCAGTACCTGGCCAAGCTTTACAAAAGTCGGACCGAGCTCTTCGAAAGCCATACGCAGACGTTCGGGCATCGAATACTTGTCGAGCTCTTCATCCGATAATTTTTCCAATATGAAGCGACCAAGTTTAATTCGCTCCGCAAGATTTTGGAAACCGTGCTTTGCTAAAACACCTACGATAACACGAAGCCTACCAGCTGTTTTAAAAGTACGCCCAATTTTTTTACCAGTGGTAAGTATTGGCATAGAAAGTATTTAACTCCCCATCTGGCAAATTAGCAAGGCTAGATGCTACTTCCTACTTTTTTTGTTCCGGCGGAACTTCGTAAACTGCGACTTTCCGCCGCGATGAGAAGACTTCAACTCGATTTTTCCGGTACGACCCTTAGATTTTCTGTCGTGTTTGTCAGGTTGTTTTTTAAATTTCTTCTCTTTGCTTTTTGATCTTGTGGGCGGAGGAGTTGCATTCGGTTTTAACTCCCCATCAATCACGAAATCAACCTTACCCTCTTCAATATTGGCTATGCTGACTGTAACCCTTAACATATCACCAACTTTAAAATAAATTCCTGTTTTTGGTGAAATCAGCATTAGGTTTTCCTCGTCATATTCCATATGACCCAAACCAATCGCATCCATCTTAACTAAACCCGAAACATCATACTGACGAAGAACTACAAAAATTCCCATCTTATTTACGGAACTAATAACACCATCAAATGTCTTTCCAATAAATTGCTGCATAAACCGTGCGCATTTGATCGCGCGCAATTGTCGCTCGGCCTTCACCGCCTTTTGCTCGCACGCGCTTAACCAAACTCCCGCAGTTTCTAACTGTTCAAAATTTTTCAATGGATACCTTTTTTTGTCGACACAAAAATGCTTGAGTTGACGATGAACCATCAAATCGGGATACCGGCGAATTGGTGAGGTAAAATGCGCGTAATGCGAAAAAGCTAATCCAAAGTGACCGACGTTGTTGGCCGAATACTTTGCCTGCATCATCGAACGCAAGATTAACATACCTAGAGCTTCGCCTTCGGCTTTACCACTAAATTCCTCTAGTACTCGCGATAACTTCTTCTGCAACTTTCCGCCAGCCACTTTATAAGGTCCACCGAAATTAAACAGAAATCTTTCGAGCATCTTAATATTATCTTCGAGTGGGCTTTCGTGAATGCGATACAAGCAATCTGCATTCCTATCGTTTAGATATTTCGCCACACAAACATTGGCAATTAACATCAGCTCTTCAATTAATCTATGAGAAAAAATTCTTTCAGCACGAATAATGTCGACAGGATTTCCCAGATCATCCAAAATAATCTGAGTCTCTGGCAACTCCAAATCCAATGAACCCTCGCGAAATCTTTTTGCCATTAATAATTTCGCGAGATCTCTCGCCCGTAAAATATTTTGCTCTACGTGTTTTAGTTCTGGAGGAGTATTTCCATCGATCACTTCTTGTGCCAGACCATAGGTTACCCGAGCTTGGGATCTAATAACAGCTTCGTAAACTTTGTAATCTAATGTCTCGCCGGTGAAATCAAAAGAGACTTCACAGACCAAAGAAAGCCTATTGACGTTCGGCTTCAACGAACAAAGTTCATTACTCAGTGCCTCGGGCAGCATGGGCACCACAAATTTCGGAAAATAAGTACTTGTTCCGCGCTTATAAGCCTCACCGTCAATCGCCATTCCCGGCTTTACATAGTGACTCACATCTGCAATTGCCACCCAAAGATGAAAGCCAACACTCGAGACTTCCACATAAATTGCATCATCAAAGTCTTTCGCGGTCACGCCATCGATGGTAATGAAACCCATCTTGGTTAAATCTTTTCTTCCCTCAAACTCTTCCGACAAAACCTCTGTTGGATACTCATCAGCTTCCCTTTGTGCGGCTTTTGAAAATTCTTGCGGCAACTGATTGTTAATCAGTACCCGCTTCAAATCGTTCATGGGATCTTGGAGATTTCCCAAGACTTCACTAACTTTTCCTAAGATATGTCCAGATTGGGTTGTCTCTTTCAAAAGCTGAACAGTAACTATCTGTCCATCTTGGGCGTTCTTGCTTTCAGCTAATGGAATATAAATATCGCTCCCCCAACTGCCTTCATGATCCGTGATAATTCCATATTGATTCGACATTTTATAAAACTGACCGTAAACACTCTTTGTTTGGCGGTCGATAAACTTAACAATCTCACCAAAAAACTTATTTTTGGCTTCTCTGGCTTGCGAAACCTCAACCTGCACACGGTCATTCGACATGATTCCATTCATAGAATGTTTTGGAATGTATACATCCGGATGTTCACGATCATTGGGAATTAAAAAGCCAAACCCATCGGGATGGCGCTTAACGGTGCCTTCGAGTATTTTCTTCACCTCTTTAAGGTAACAGTTCCCTTCTAGTAATGCAACGTACTAAAAAATGATCGCTATTTCAGAGATAAAATTATCGGACAATGATCAGATCCTTTAACTTCAGTCAAATGTGTCATATCCTTTAAACGAGTTCTAAGCTCAGGAGATGCGCAAAAATAATCAAGGCGCCAACCTATGTTACGCTCGCGCACTCCGGGGCGGTAGCTCCACCAAGTGTAAAAACCAGGATTTCGATTAAAATTACGAAAGACGTCAATATAGCCCTGTTTCAAAAAGTTTTCCATCCACGCGCGTTCTTCCGGTAAAAATCCTGCATTTTTCTGATTTGTTTTGGGATTGGCCAAATCGATTTCTCTATGAGCTATATTGAAATCTCCGCAAATTAAAACAGGTTTTTTCTTTTCTAAATTTTTAATAAACTTCAAAATCTTTTCGCAAAAATCGAGCTTGAATGGCAACCGATCATGTTCGCGACCACTATTTGGAAAATAGGAATTGACCAGATGGAAGTCTTTAAACTCCAGGGTTAGAACTCTTCCCTCGCTATCAATTTCTTCGTCCTTAATTCCAGAAATAATTTCTAAAGGCTCTTTTTTGAAATAGGTGGTCACTCCACTATAACCCTTGTCGATCGCCGAATGCCAAACGGAATTGTACTTGGCCGGCTTTATCAGCGCGTCATCAATCTGCTCCTGTTGGGCTTTGGACTCTTGAATACAGAGCACATCGGGCGCCTCTTTATCAAGCCAATCGGCAAAACCATAACGTGAAACCGAACGAATCCCATTTACATTCCATGAAGCTAATTTCATACAAATCCTTACTAAAACAATAATCTACGTTTTATAAACTCTATCGACTAGAGTTTTGAGTGCCTTCATATCCATTGGGTTTTTATAAACTCGCGAAAATAACTTAAACGTACCAGGATCATTTATTCTTAGCCACTCAAGGGCCTCCTTGGGACCTGAGAATCGTTTGCGCCGAATGTGAAAGTAATCTGCTACCGCAGCTTGCTGTAACTCGACCCGACGATACAAACCATGAACATCACCAACAGAAATGCGTTCGAGTTGTTTTTCTGACCAAACCTTTGTAGCTTCAATTTCGTAAGAAGGCGCGGGCTTAAAGGGTTCTTTTACAAATTTTTGAAGCCGATGAATGAAGTTTCGTCCGTAATTTCCGCGCTCAAAAACAACTTTCGCATCTCGCCAACCAAGTTGTTGTTCCGACAAAGTTCTTAAATCTTTTTCAGAATAAACAAACACATCCCAATAGACACCATTAGTTTTCTTGGCGATTCTCATTTTCAACCCGCGGCTGCAAATTCCAACAACATCATAATCGCTAAATTTAGTTGCAGTGCCCCGCGCTCGCGAACCATAAAGAATGACCGTATGACATTTATATTTTCTAGTAAGAACTTTGGTAATATCTCTAAGAGCTAGATCACTATCAAATTGCTCAGACATTTTCTCTACCCCGACGCTAGGCATATCAACTGGTTGTCAGGCACCTATTGAAGGCGGATCAAACTATCTTGTAGGCTTTCGAGCTGACTTTTCAGCTGCCCGATATGGAGACGATCTTGTTCGACCACATCAGTGGGAGCATTCTTTACGAACTCTTCGTTGCCAAGCTTCTTATTGAGGAGTTGAATATCTTTTTGGATTTTCTCAATATTTTTCTTAATACGTTTAACCTCCTCTTCGAAATCGACTAATCCCATAAGTGGAATTACAACGTCAACTTTTGCTTCACCGACTCTGACTGGCGCCACTGCACATTTTTGCTTCGAAGCCACCTCACCAATATCACAATCACCAAGGCGCGCGAGCGTCACAATAAAGTTTTTGTTATTGCCAAGAATTTTTTGAATCTCGCCATCACTTGGCACCAAATGCGCCTTAATTTTCTCACCCGGCTTAATTCTATTTTCGCCACGAATGTTACGAATTGCCGTGATTGTCTCTTTCACTAACTCCATTTCAAAAGCCGCTTTTTCACTTCCTAACGCTAACCACGCCTTGTCGTTCGTCGGCGTCGGATACTTATCCATGATTATCGCATCTCCATGAATCGGTAATTTCTGATAAATATATTCCGTAATAAAAGGACAGAACGGATGGAGCAGCCTGAGCATACGATTAAGCGTTGTCGCAAGAACCAATTGGGTAGCTTTCTTATCGGCGTTATCTGGACCATAAATGATTGGTTTAATAAACTCCAAATACCAGTCACAGAAATCATGCCAAATAAAGCTATAAATCGTGTTGGCAGCGTCAGCGAAACGGTATGCTAACAAGGCCTGATCGATTTGCTTTTCCACTTCACCTAAGCGGTGAGTAATCCACTGATCGCTCACAGATAAATAACTTTTTCCTGGAACTTCACCGTTTCCACTCGGTTTAAAATCTTTTAATGCAGTCAACGCAAACCGAGTTGCGTTCCAAATCTTGTTCATAAAGTTGCGGCTAGTTTCCATTTTATCTGCGGAAAATTTTAAGTCTCTACCGCTAGCCACACTTGACAATAAAGTATAGCGAAGGGCATCGGCTCCAAATTTATCGATTTGCTCAACAGGATCTACAGAGTTGTTTAAAGACTTTGACATCTTTCGACCCTGAGAATCGCGGATCAAGCCGTGGATGTAAACTTTTCGAAATGGCACATCTTTTTTGAATTCAAGTCCCATCATCATCATTCTAGCCACCCAGAAAAAGATGATATCGTGCCCAGTAACAAGAACATCCGTGGGATAAAACGTTTTTAAACTCTCTGTTTCCTCAGGCCATCCCAACGTACTAAACGGCCAAAGTGCCGAACTAAACCAAGTGTCGAGGACATCAGGATCCTGTTCAATATTTTTCTTCCCGCACTTCTCGCACCCCTCGGGATCCCTCTCGGCTACTGTTACATGGCCACAATCCTCACAATCCCACGCAGGAATTCGATGACCCCACCAAAGCTGGCGAGAAATACACCAGTCCTCAATCTTTCCCATCCAGTGCAAGTAAACTTTGGTCCAACTCTCTGGCTCAAATGTCGTCGTTCCATTTTCAACAACACGTTTTGCTGGGTCTGCTAAGTCATGGATGGCCACAAACCACTGTTTAGAGAGAAACGGCTCAACGACAGAATCACAGCGTGAACACCTACCAACAGAATGATTATGCACTTCTTCTTTTTTTAAAATTCCATTGTTTTTTAGAACCTCTACAATTTTCTTTCGTGCTTCTGCCGACGACAATCCCAAAAATTCAGCTGGTACGTTTTCATTTAACGTTCCATTAGAATTTAAAATATTAATCACTTCTAACTTATGGGAATGACCAATTTTATAATCGTTAAAATCATGCGCTGGAGTAATTTTGAGGGCACCTGACCCAAAAGTCATATCAACATACTTGTCCGAAATTATAGGAATTTGTCGTTTCGTGAGGGGAAGATTTACCTTTTTGCCAACAAAACCTTTATAACGTTCGTCCTCCGGGTTTACACAGATTGCAGTGTCACCAAGCATGGTCTCTGGTCTGGTTGTAGCAACAGTAATAAACTTGTCGCTTCCAACAACTGGATAATCAATATGCCAAAGATTTCCTTTTGCCTCTCTATGCTCAACCTCAAGATCTGATAGCGCGGTCTCACAACGAGGACACCAGTTAATGAGTCTGGTGCCTTGATAAATTTTATTTTTCTTAAAAAGTGAAACAAAAACTTTTCGAACGGCTCTTGAAACATTTTCATCCATTGTAAATACGTGGCGAGACCAATCACACGAATCACCTAAGCGTTTCATTTGCTCGACGATTCGAGAGCCGTATTGTTCCTTCCACTGCCAAATTCTTTCAACAAATTTTTCACGTCCTAATTGTTGGCGAGTAATATTTTGCTTTTTTAATTCCCGCTCAACTACGTTTTGTGTCGCGATCCCTGCGTGATCCGTTCCCGGTAACCACAAGGCATTAAAGCCCTGCATCCTTTTCCAACGAATCAAACAATCTTGAATCGAGTGATCAAGGGCATGACCTAAATGTAGACTTCCAGTCACATTCGGTGGCGGCAAAATGATACAAAAAGGGGGCTTCGTAGAAACATCTTCAGCAAGAAAATGATTTTTTTCTTCCCACCATTTATAAATTGAACGCTCGACTTCTTCCGGTGAATAACGGTCGGGCATCATAGAAGTTTCCATGGCCCATAGTTTCCTTCATTTGCCCAAAAAATCAAGGATTCGTTTGACGACCAGAGATGGGAATTTTACCTTTAATTGTAATGACAAGTAGCAACCCAATAGTGCTAATGCCGCCAGCCACCCAGAACGGCGCTGCGGGAGTAATTGTTTGATAGAAAAACCCTCCCATAGGGGGTCCCAGAATACGTGCAAGCGAAGCTAGACTTTGAGTTACGCCCATAACTTCACCCTGTTCACTTCCATCTGTCAGCAAACTAATACTTCCTAAGATTGACGGATTCGTTAAACCGTTTCCAAGCGCAAGGGCGGTCATAACCAGCGCCATGACTCCTGTGGAGTGAGCAAAACCAATTCCTGCAAAACCAATTGCCATTAAAAAAATTCCACGCGGCAAGAGATTGCTTTCGCCAAATTTGGGAAGAAGCTTGCGAACTAAGTATCCTTGAGTAATTACCATGACCACGCCGACGTAAGCAAAGCCCACATTCGCTTTCATTTGACTCCAATTGAAAACATCAAAGACATAAATAAATAAATTAGACTCCATGTGGGCCATCGCTAAACCACTCATAAAAAAAAGAAATATTAGTGGGCCCACGGTTGGGGTGCGAATATGTTTAAACAGCATTTTAAAACGTGATGGCTTGACATTAGCAATATTGATAGCACGTCTTTCAAGCGGTAAACTTTCGTCGAGAATCCGGAGCGCCAGTAAAAAGTTTATCAAACTTATCGTTGCGGCGACCAAGGCACCAAAATTCATTCCCCAGGGCGGAACTGAGCCGATCTTATTACCAATCTCGCCCGCAAATCCCCCTATAATTGGGCCGAAAATAAAACCCAGTCCAAAAGCGGCGCCGATCAGACCCATACTTTTTGATCGGTCTTTTTCAGAAGAGATGTCAGCTATATAAGCCATCGCTGTTGAAACGTTAGCTCCACAAATACCTGCAAACATACGCGCCAAAAACAACCCAGTAAATGAAGTAGCAAAAGCAAACCCAAGGTAAGAGACAAATCCACCTAAAATACTTACTAACATGATTGGGCGGCGCCCAACACGATCACTGAGCCGCCCCCATAGAGGCGCAAAAATAAACTGCATAAAGGAATAAATCGCCATTAGCCACCCAATTTCTGCAGGGCTTGCACCAAAAGTTCGAGATAAATAAGGGCTGAGTGGAATAATGATTCCAAAACCAACGAGATCAATAAAAATTGTCAAAAAAATAACAATGATCGGAGATAGTTTTTTTCGTCGACTCATATTTTCCTAAAATAGAAATCCCAAACGCAAAAGAACCCAGTCGCGAGCAATCTTTGTATCGTTGGCTTTTCCATAGCCAGCCACGGCAAAGGTCTTGGGTCCAATAATATATCGCCCACCCAAAAATAGGTAACCATAGCGATTAAATCCCGTCTGCATTTCAATTCCTAAATCGCCGTTAGTAATTTTTTTCCAAACACCTAGCATTGCTCCCTGGTAGTCAGACTCGCCGTCTCCGTTTCGCAAAACTTGCGAATTGCCAGAATAGCCACCTAAACCAAACCGGAAAGGTCCTGCCTGATGAAGAGCCATCATATAGATGACGTTAAAATTATTTCCCCCAGATTTAAACCCTATATCGTAAGCCCCCAACGCCAGTCCCCAATGACGTCGGTCAATGTCAAAAAATTGAATCTGAAATTGACCAAACAGCGCATCAGACAAACTCTGGACAGAAAAATCATGACTCTCAATCCAATCCATTCCAGCCTCAAAACGAATTTGATCACTTTCATAAATCCCACAGGCTCCCCCAAAAGAGAGACTAAATCGCTCTCCAGCACTATCGTTGCTTTGCCGAATGGCCGTGACTAGATCTTGCATTTCAAAGCGGCAAACATCCTCTTGCATACCTTTTATATCAGGAATCCATAAAATTCGATTTGATACCGCGACTGCGCTTTGCGCCATAACGAGACTAAAAAATAAAATAAAAATTTGGAACAATCTCATTTTTAATAATCTATGCAGTCTCAACCCGAAAGTCCAACTCTTTCCATTGACAAAAACTTACTGAATGCGACGATTATCTTTCGTATGAACTGGTTGGCTCTTTTGTTCGCTCTCATCCCATCTATTTCCCAAGCCCATCCTCCGAAAGACTTTCCTTACGAGTGGCAATTTTCCGCCGATACTGATTTCATACAAACTAACAGCAATTTCACGACCAATGGATCTACCTCTGAGCTTCCGTTAAATGGTCATCTCATGAACGCCACATCGAAATTTAATTTCACTTATCGCCAAAACTCAAAATGGCAAATTTATGCAGGCGCTGATTATTCATACTCCAAAAGTACGACTTCAAATATTGAGCGAACCACGGGCGGACTTCCTTATATAAGAGTCGGTTTACGGCACTTTCTGAAATATAAAAAATTTGATCTTATTCCTATTGCTGACTTAAATATTGCCATACGTAAAGTCGATCCTTACACGGATGATGTACTCATCTCGGATGGTGTGAGCAAATTTACTTTAGGCACGTGGATGCTTACAAAGTGGAAAAAAATTATCCCTTACACATTTTTAGGGTTCACATATTGTACGGATGATTTTGCTTCACCGTATATGGTGCGTTTCGGAGCTTCCTATGACACGGGCTCCTTTTCATTCTTTGGAGAGGTCTTATACTTCAGTACACTCATAAACGATAAATACCTAAGTAATCCAAGTGCACGACTTAACGTCATTAATACTGTCGATGGCGGAAGTTTTAAGTTTTACTCGATCAACCCTGGCCATACTGATATCAGTGGCGGGATAAGCTATGCCATAAACCCCGAATGGAACGCGGAGTTTCGGATAGATTATCCTTTTGAAGGCGTGCGCTATCCTCAAAGCATGAGTGGAACGTTTAGAGTGTCATGGAATTTTGGTGATACCGACGCCGATCGAGAAATTCTCAAAAACCCGAAGATAAAGAAAAACTTTAAAAGTGAAGGAAAATTCAAAGATAAACTGGAAGATGCCGATCAAGAGCTATTTGAATAGAATCACCCCTCAATGGATTTAAAATAAAAATTTATATTTGTACCAACCCAAATTGGGTGGACCAAATGAAATCTAGTTAATATAATCATACTATGAAATATGATTCGGTTATTTTAGATCTCGAAGGCACCATGGAAATTCCTGGAACCATGGGAGTTAATCCAAAGTCGAATGGTGTGGTTCTACAAGATGGTGTTCTCGATGGATTGAAGAGACTAAATTCTAAATTTCCTCTTTTTATTGTCAGCAATTGTGGAACACGCATGCTCGAACGCTTTTTAAATTTTAACGAAATGAGAAGTTTTTTCCGTGACTGGGAATGCCTGGGCAATACCGGCAACGGCAAGACCGAAAACATTATAGATGTGGTCAAGAGAAATAACCTCAAAAAGGCAATTTACATTGGTGATAGCTTTCCAGACGCTGAGGCCGCCCAAAACGCAAAAGTCGACTATATACATGCGGCCTATGGAAACGACGGCTGGTTAACGGGCGCTCAAAACTTTGAGACATTTAAGGAGATTGTCGACCACCTCGTTAATACAACGAAATGATCGATCAACAAAAAAGAACCTGGAACCTTATTTTTCTTCCATAGTATGTTCGGGCATCATCGGGTCGGGCATGTATTTATCGCCTTGTTGCAACATCGAAAGATGAGCTTGGGCTAAAGCACGCAAATTATTTTCAAATTGCACTCTGGCTCTCTTCAAATTTGAAATCTCAGAGTAAGTCTTCTTTAGAGAGTCGCGCGAGTCTTTAATAATTAACTCCGCCTTTTGTTTCGCATCATTAATAATTAGCTTAGCTTCACGTTCTGCATCCAGACGCAATTTCTCGGTCATTTGCGTTGCCGTTTCCATAGTTTTTTTCAGCATGTCATCGCGCTCACGGTAGTCGAGTATTACCATTTCCTTTTCACGTAAGTTTTCGCGCAGCTGATTGCGCTCACGCGCCAGGCCTTCCATTTCCTCAGAGATTCTTTCCAAAAAATCCCGCACTTCGTCAGGTTCAAAGCCCATAAATTTTCTTGAGAAAGTTTTATGCGCAATATCTATCGGAGCTATCTTCATAACTCATCCTCCCAATATTCTTAAGTACAGTTTACCAATTAGGGAGGAGACCTTACAAGTACCTTCGTCTATCAGGACTATGGTCTAGCTCATTATATCTATAATCCATAGATATCTTCAGAAATTTTTGGTTTGAATTGTCTTTTAGTAAATTGCAAAATTCGTCACTTTTCTAAATAAAAGTAGATACGTAAGTGTTTCCGCGACAATACATTCCCTTCTTTTGCCATAAGGAATCGGTACGCTATTGGTTATAATACCGAGGACATACTAAAACTTTTAATAGGGAGTCATAAATGCGTAGTCTAGTTTATTTATTTATTTTATTTTATTTTTGCTCGACGAGCTTCGCAAAATGGGATGACAAGATGAAGAAACCAAAAGATGTGCATGCCCCAGCCCTGTCTTCAGCTTGCCAAGGCCGACCACTTTTTGAAGTGGTAAAAACGGGCCTTCTTTTTACAAGCGGAATAAAAGTCACGTTTTGCCATGGTCTGACGATTGAATCCAGCTACAATGAAAACGAAGTCAAGGCCGAAAATTTAAAGTTTAAAGTCACTTACTCCGACGGGCACGCCGAGGAAGTCTGTGGGATTTTAGTTGCCTCAATTGAATCTCAGCAAATTCATATCTATCATAGTTTATCGAGTAAGCTTCGCAAGGGAGCTTTGCAAGATAATCCTTATAACCCCTCGTGGTATGATCAATTCATTCGCGGTTCTGATGGCAAAGGTTTCCTCAGAAGTCTTGAACCAGAATTCGACTCCTCTGATAGAAACTATTACGAATTTTCAACAGAAGGTTTTGATCTGCGCATTTGGGGTTACGAACAAATGAATCATCTTTCTAACGGCAAGCTTGAGGTTGTTGCCACCGCCGGAGGCAAATACCTTAAGCCAAATATCTCGGGCATCTATCAGTTCACGCCATTTTTATCGCTCCAAGAAATTTATACAGGAGTGCGAAGCCAAGAGCTTGATAAACAAATTCTTTGTCGAGTAACTCCCCACGAAGTCCAAAAACTTTCTGTTCGTGAGGATGGACTCAGCCGTGGATACTATCTCCCTAACGGAGAAGAGCATATTGCTGCCTACGATGTTGAGGACAGAAAAGCAGGACAGGAAGAGTATGCAAATGTGTTGAAATTGGAGTGCGACCTAATAAAAAAGGGATCAATAAGCTATGATCAAAAAGAAACCCAGAAATTTCAAAAAGAGTACACAAAAGTTTTTGGTAGCCGATGCGAATAAATAATCAGGTGCCTAGCAGGATTACTTCCGACCCAACTCACTGTCACGCAAAACTGCTTTTTCAAAACTGATTCGCAAAGCGCGCTCGATTTCAAGCTCACGCATGGACTCAAGACCTGCATGAGTGACACCTTTTTTCGAAACAACTCGCGACTGCAGCAAATCCAACGGATGCTGTTCCTGTCTTTCAGCAAGGTGTGCAGCACCCAAAAAAGTTTGTACCGCCATATTACGAGCCACATCTTTGTCAAAGCCGTAACCTTCAAGCCACTCTTGCCAATACTGGAGTAATTCAAAAACAAAACCCGTCCCACTACCACATGCCACCGTTAAGGCCTGAAACTGATCACCTTCACTCACTTGAACAACATATCCCAGTGGTTGAAGAATCGATGTCATCGCCGCGTCAGTTCCGGCGTCTTGTTTATCGGGGCAATATCCCACGACCGCTTTACACACCTCAATTGGTGTATTCGGCATAATCCTTACCACCCGAGGGTGATTCTGAAGAACTTTCTTAATATCAGAAATTGGAATTCCTGCAGCCATACTAACGACAATTTTTTCTTGCGCAATCAAACTCGAGAGAGGCTCCAACACAGAAAAAAAATCCTGAGGTTTCACTCCCATAAAAATAATATCTGAGTTCTCTACCAACTCCTCATTGGTCGCGGCCGCATGAATCGGAAAATCTTCTTGAATCTTTTTAACTTTTCCAGAAGTTCGGCTTGAACACCAAATATTTTCTGGCAACACCACTTTAGAGTTGAGTAGTGCCTTCACAATCGCGCCGCCCATATTTCCTACACCAATAAAACCCAACTTTTTTTCTGTCACCTTTTTTCTCGCTCTCCAAAAATATCCGTTCCAATACGAACCATATTTGAGCCTTCATCAATTGCCACCAAATAGTCATGGCTCGTTCCCATCGAAAGAACTTCTAACCTTAATTCATCAAAATACTTTTTCATCAATTGAAAATATTTTCTCTTGGCGGAAATTTCAGCATACAACGGTGGCAAACACATGAGACCCTTCACAAGAACACCACGTTCTTTTTTGGCATTCTCATAAAATGATACTAAATCTTTAAATGAAACTCCAGATTTAGTTTTTTCATCTCCCACATTGACTTGAATTAAAATATTCTGGGTTAAATTTTTTTCCAAGCTCACCTCTGAAATCTTTTTTACGTGGGATAAATTGTCGACAGACTGAACCAAATCGAAATGGCCCGCAATATTTTTTATTTTGTTAGACTGAACTCCACCGATAAAATGCCAATGAACACTTAACTCTAAATCTCTACAACGATTGATTTTCTCAGCCGCCTCTTGCACATAATTCTCACCAAATTCAGTGACCCCTTCCTCCACAGCTATCTGAATGACCTCAACGGGATGAAATTTCGAAACTGCTACGAGTGTCACAGATTCGGGAATTTCTTTGCGTATCCTCTTCAAATTAGCGGCAACGTTGATCCCAACCATGCTTCACCATAATACTTTGGACCAGTTCTAGAGGCAGCCCAATGACATTTGACAACGATCCCTCTCGATGTTCGACGAGTTTCTCTGCTGCTCCTTGAATACCATAGGCACCCGCCTTATCAGTCCATTCGTTAGTCTGTAAATACTCTTGCAATTCTAAATCAGAAAAATTTTTGAATGAAACCCGACTTGTATCTAGCGAGGTATATATTTGAAATGACGGCAAATGAATAAAACATATACCAGTCTTCACGCTGTGAGTTTTATTTCTTAAGCTCAGTAATATCTGTTTGGCCTGTAAAAAGTTTTGGGGTTTGCCAAAAATCTGGCCGTCAAGTATCACGACAGTATCCGCCGACAAAATCAAATATTCTTTTGATTCCGGAGATTTAAGGGTATTTGCAACAACCTCACCTTTGGTCCTAGCAACATCTATAATTTGCTCGTCTAAGTTTAGGTTTTCATTGAAAGATTCCGATATTTCTAGAGTGAGGACTTTAAATTTGTACCCTGCAGCCTTCAGTAGTTCACTGCGCCGTGGGGATTTAGAGGCAAGGATGAATTCCATAATATGACCGGTATCGACTCTTTACTTCTTGCAGGTTTAGCACTGATGGCATTTGCCGTCTACACATTCGTGTTCACACTGTTCCGCACCAACAACGAGGAACAAGCTTTGAAATGGGCCAGTGGCGACGAACCAGCCCAATCAAAATCGCCACTGATTAACGTCAGTCGCCCTCTTGTCCACAACTTCACGCTCCAACACGCGCGTCGAATCAAAAATGAAAGCTATCGAAAAAACATTGAAAGCAAGCTCAAAACGGCAGGACTTGATAACGAACTCAACGTCGACGAATTTATTGGTCTGCAAATTCTATGGGGGATTTTATTTCCGGTCGTACTGTTAGTTCTTAATTTTGCATTACGTCTCGGTTACCCGCCGGCTGTCTTACTCTTCGTTGGTATATTTGGCTACATGTTTCCAAACATTTACGCTAGCGGAGAAAAAAAACGCCGTTACAACTCTGTCGTTGTGGACTTACCTTTCTTCATTGACCTTCTGACCCTATCGACGGCTGCGAGTCTTGACTTCTTTACGGCAATGCAAAAGATCGTTGAGAAAGCCGATAAAAGTGTACTCGGGGACGAATTTAATAACGTGCTAAAACAAATTCGCGTTGGCGCTTCACGTGCGGACGCTTTAAGAAGCATGGCCGACCGACTTGATATCCCTGAGATCACGAGTTTCGTCGCGGTTCTCGTCGATGCCGATTCCACCGGCGCTCCTATTGGGAAAGTTCTGCGTGACCAAAGTATTCAAATGCGCCTTGAAAGATTTGTGCGCGCCGAAAAAGCAGGGGCGAAAGCAAGTCAAATGATATTAGTTCCTCTCATGGTCTTTATTTTGCCAGCAGTGATGGTTATGGTGTTCGGTCCTGTCATTTTACAGTTCTTCTATGGGGGATCGCAATGAAGCTCTTATTGAAGAGAAAAAATAACCATCTTGTTATTGCCGATCACGTTGAAATTGCATCAACCATCGTTCAGCGAGTAATTGGTTTACTTGGAAAAAGCGAATTCACAGAGGGCAAAGCATTGTGGATTCAACGTTGCACTAGCATTCACACATTTTTCATGCGCTTTCCAATCGACGTCGTATTTGTCGACAAAGAATTAAAAGTCTGTAAAGTCGTGCAAAACATAAAGCCATTTCGACTGGCCAATTCCTATTTTTGCGGACACAGTGTTTTTGAGTTCTCAAGTCCACATCCAGTTCTAAAGGAACTGCAACCCGGAGATACGTTGTATGTGGGCAATTAGAATTTTGACGGGTGCCCAGGCGGGCAAAACCTTTTTATTAAAACCGGGCAACAACATCGTCGGCCGCTCTCCAGAATGCGACATCAAGATTGATAGCCGGGGAGTTTCCAAAAGGCACGCGGAGATTTTTGCATTTGAAGACAGGGTCGTGATCAACGATGCCGGTAGCGCCAACGGTGTTTTCGTTAATGGCACTCGAGTAAAGTCTCACCAGATAGCTCCCGGGGACAAAGTAACTTTTCATGACATCGTAATTGCAGTCGTTCCCTCGAAGGTTTCAGCCCGCGCTATCGGTGGGCAACGTGTGGCTAATTACGCAAGTTCAGCATCCCAAAATGCCGGCCCCGACCTACAGTCTATTCCAGGCGGTGGTGGTCGACAGAGAAACCGTGACGATGATTTTATCAAAAAAGCTCAAGGCTATTTTGACAATGTTGTCATGCCAGGCGTCTATAAACTCGTAGAAATTACCGAGCTTAAGCTCGTACTACTTTTCATGATGATCGCCTTCATCTTCGCAATTACCAGTTTACAGGTTTTACCAATGGTCACGCGAATGCGTACGAGTTTAGTTTCCGAAAGTTTACGTCGCGCTACCACGATCGCCAAAAATCTCAAGGCCGTCAACGAACAAGCTTTGACTTCTGGCAATGACGCCCTTCTGGATGTTATGCTTGCCGAGCGCGAAGAAGGAGTGAAGGAAGCCCTTATTGTCTCCGCAATCGATTCGCGTATCAAAGCGCCAGTGACAAAAGCAAATGCAATTCCGGTGCGCCCATTCATTCTCGAGGCAATCAAGAAGGATGGAAGTTTTTCCAAACAAATCGATGGCTCACTTCTCGGAGCCAGCGTCCCGATTCAGGCATTCAGCGCCGAAACTAGCAGCATACGCACTCTTGCGTATGCCATAGTTATCTACGATATGGGAGCTAGAGCGGTTGACGCCAAGATGACCGCTGAGATTTTCATCGTAAATCTTCTCATCGCCCTTCTCGTAGGATTTTTTCTCTATATTTTCTTGTTTAAACTTTTTGAATATCCATTTGTTAGTTTGAATCATCAGCTTGATAAGGCACTCAAAGACGGAACTGCTAATCTACATCTTGCTTTCCAACTGGAGTCGCTGCAAAAACTCTGTTCTAACATAAATAGTGCCCTATCAAGAACCTCCTCGGGACCAGTATCCTCTGGAAATGTTTTTGTTGATCGCAATCGCGAAGCGGAAAACCTCATTGACGGAATTCCAGCACCCGCAATAGCGATCGACGCCGTCAATGAGTCCATAATCAGCGCAAATAGCTACTATGAAAGGCTTACCGGCTCAAACAACGCCTCTCTACGTCGCCAATCACTTAGCGCGATTATCGATTCAGCGCTCCGCCAAAATCTCGAAGATCTAATTAGTCAATTTAAGAGGGACAACAATTCTGTCCCTCGCAGCAGTCTCGACTTTAATGGCATAACCAACGAACTGCGCCTTCATGGGATTATGGATAAAGACGGTGCGGCCTACTATATAATCACAATCGGTCAACTGGGGGGAATTTGATGGCATTAGCCCCTGTGTCCCCAGCTGTAGAAAAAAATCTTGAAGTCTTAAATGGTCCTAACAAAGGTCAGATTTTTCCTATCCTAACAAATCAAGTTCGAGTAGGTCGCTCGCCAGAAAATGAAGTCGTTATTGATGATCCGAAATGTAGTCGAGTACAGTTTGTTATCGCTCTATCCGATGGCACCGCAACGGCTCGGGATGTCGCCAACAAGAATGCACTTGTCGTGAATGGAAAAAAAGTTAAACAAATAGAACTCAAGAACGGTGACGTAATTCGAGCTGGTGATACGGAGCTTAAATATAGGGATCTCGCGGCGGCTATGCAGGCCTACAACAAACCGCAGCCATTGGGAGTTGCTCAACCTGGGGCTGGGGCTTTGCCTTTTCCCTCGGCGGCACCACGCCGACGAAAGTCTGGGCGCCAAGAAAAGCAAAACGCAACTTTTTATATAATATTGGTAACAGTAATCGTACTTTTTTACTTTATTTTTAGCGGTTCAAAAAAACAGGACAATACCTATAAGATAGGCTCCGATAATGTTGCCGAAATTGAACGTTTAAATAAAAGTAAACTCGCCGAACAGGAAAGGCAACGCTTAGCTGGCAAAAACAGCCGGGAATATATCGACGCTCAGGCCTCTTTCATTCGCGGATTTCGTGATTATCAAAACGGGCAATTTATTCTCGCCAATCGCGCCTTTCGCGAGGCTCTTGCAATTTATCCAAAACACGAAATGGCGGAACATTATAGGAAAATGTCGGATCAAAGAATTCAGGAGTTTATTCAAAGTCAGCTCCAAGAAGGTAGAGTATATCGAGAACGCAATAACTACACCCTTTGCAGCGCCGCTTATCGCAAAGCTATGGATGCACTTGGGGACAATAAGCTTGATGATAAATATAAGCTTGCCGCTAGCGGATTCGCAGAATGCGAGACCTTATTGAAAGGACGATTTTAATGTTTAAGCTCATCGTCCGCTGTGAAGGAAAAACAGTTCAGGAATTAAGCCTAAATTCTGATCAGGAGTATATGGCAGGACGGGACGACTCTTGCCAGATTCAGCTTAAGGGTAAGAGCGGAATTTCTCGACAACACTTCAAAATTTATTTTAACGGCAACCAATGGCAAGTCGACGTTATTTCTAAATTCGGTCATTTAAACTTCCAAGCTCAAGAAGTGAATTCCATTATACTTGAAAACGGATACTCGTTTTCACTTGCACCTTTTGACTTTCAGTTTATTCAGGAAAAGACCGCGGATTCATTGCCCACGGTTAACAAAGACGGTCCTACCGTAAGCCCTAATCTTCCGGCAAACGTAGATCTCGACAACGATACCATACAGCTCGATGAAAATTTGCCACAACCCGTAAATCTGACTCAAGAACAAAATGAATTTATGGGTGATGACGAAAAAACCTCTATCGGTATTTCACTCGGTGAGCCAACAATTCAAATTGTCGACCAAACCGGAAAGAATCTTGGATCTTTTCTACTTAAGGACGGTGCACTTTGGATTGCTGGCAGAGACAAAGCTTGTGACATACAAATCCCAGACAAAAAAGCAAGCCGTAAGCATTTTGAAATTTCAAAAACCCATCAAGGCTTCGTAATTACCGATCTCGGAAGCTCTAATGGCACCAAGGTAAACAATAAAAAAGTGTCGCCGAATTCCTCTACTCTACTTGCAAGTGGCGATAAAATATCAGTTGCTTCCATTAATATCATTTTTGAGGTAAAAAATTCAGCGGTAGAGCAGCAACTTAAAAATCTTCCTGAAGTGCTTTTTAATCAAACCGTAGTATCTAGACCGGCACATAATCAATCCATGTTACCAGCTTATTACGAAGATGGAAATGACGACGGCGAAAATTATTCCGAACCCGTGGGACTACAACGAGTTATTAAGGAAATAAATTTGAATCCGCGAGCACTACTACTTGGAATTGCTGTCCTATTCATTCTTTATATTCTCACGAGCGATATAAAAGATCCCAACGACCAAAAAAGTGAGACAAGTATTACAATTAATGACAATCCGATCAATAAATTAACTACAGAACAAAAACAAATGGTCAAAGAAAGTTATGCATCAGCACAAAGTCTTGCCCAAAAAGGCAACTGGCAACTCGCCATCTCAGAGCTTGAAAAAATTCACAAACTATTGCCATTTTATGAGCGCTCGAAGGAACTAGAGTCTCATTGCCGAGACGCGCTGGCACTCTTGGTGGAATCACGGCAAATTGAAGAGGAAAACAAACGGGCCGAGGAAACAAGAAAATACATTGCTACAGTTGTTGAGGCTTGCAAAAGTAAGTTTACCGCAGCCTCGACTCTCAACGACATAAACGCTTGCCTTGCACCGGCGCTTGAACGTGATCCGGAAAACACCGATGTTGCAAGCCTTGTTCAAAAAGCAACTCAGCAAGACGAAGCGAGAGCAATAGCCGCCAGTAATGCAAGAGAACTTGAGGAGAGAAGAAGAAAAGGCGAATCATTATTTGCCAAAGGTGAAAAACTCGAAAAAGACAAAAAACTGTCGGACGCTGTTAAAGTGTATGCCGAATATGTCGCGAACTACGCTGACAAGAGAATGGTGGCACAAGAAAAGATTAAAAGTCTTAAAAACGCCATTGTTCAAAATATTGAAAAATATTTAAAAGAAGCTCAGGACCACAGTACACGCGAAGACTATCGCGGAGCACTTTATGCCATTAACGTCGCCAAAACCATTGATGAATCTGATAGCCGCATTAGAGATGTCGAAACCGGGATCCTTGCCGCCCAAAACCGAAAACTGCTAAGTCTTTATCAAGATGCTAAATTTGAAGAAAGCCTTGGAAATGTCCAGGTGACAAAAGAAAAATGTCAGAAGATAATGGAATTGTCGCTGCCGGAAAATGACTTTCACAACAAATGTAAAATGATTCTCAAAAAATACGGTGGCAGCTAGGACTCAAAGTGAATTTTACAGAACGCTCCTATAGCGGTAAAACCTTTCGTCCCCGCCCAGAAATACATTTTTCGGTGGACACCCGCCTACTGATTGTTGCTACCCCTTGGGGAAGTCGGTCAGGAGCGAAAAAAGTTGTGGAAATCATTGTGGACTATTACTCTTCCTCCCTTCAAGACCTCGAAGCCACAAGCCCCTTCGAAAAACTTTCTTGCCTCTCTCCTGTCGCTAATAGCCTTCGCGTCGCGGCCCTTCTTGCGAACGATCGGCTGTATCGAGAAGAAAACAAGAGCGAATTCACCATAGGTGTGGAACTTTTTGTAGCAGCAATTGACCGCTATGATGTTGTATTCATGCAAGTAGGGCATCCTAACATACTACTCGCCAGAAAAGGGCGAGGCCTCATTCCACTAGGTTCGCACATGGATTTAGCCCTCGACATCAGTGGAACAAACAAAGTCCTTCCTCCACTCCCTTCGCAAATGATTGGTTTGGATCCCAGCGTAAATTTAACTATTGGCAGCTTTCGACCCCAGACCAAAGACCAAGTACTGCTCATCAGTCGGTCCGCCATGGCCGATCGCATCTATCTCCTTTCGCAAAACGAATGGAATCTTGAGTTCATATCCAAGTCACTTTCTGAAAACCATCCCGACCTAGCCTTTTGGGCAGGAATGCTGTCTCTATAAAAAAATAACTAATAAAGAAAATCTTCTATTTTTACGAAAAGAATAGTTGAGGAGTATTCATGTCGAATGCCGCGACTAAAGTCGGTCCCAACCTACTAGAACCTGCTCGTACCTATCAGAGTTCAGTAGTTGCCCCGGCAAAAGATTTTATTTTTGGCAATGTCGTCGAAGTCAATCCTCTCGGTACCAATGGCCGTGTCTGCTCTTTTAATTGCCCTTATTGCGATTTGTCTCAAAGTTTCTTAACGATGAACGAAATTCGTAAAAAACTGGAATTTCCCAAAGTCCAAGATATCGGCACTGAACTACGGCATGTACTGACTCATTGGAAATCCACATGGCCAACGCCCACCGCGATTATCGTGAGCGGAAATGGAGAACCGACTCTACATCCGCAAATTGATCACCTTATGGAAGAAATTAGAACACTTCGCGATGAACTACGCCCCAGCTTACCTATCAATCTTTATACAAATGCCGCTCAGCTTGCAACCAATAAGGTTGCGCGGGCCACCCAAATCGCCGACGAAAAACTAATAAAAATAGATGCCGGAAATGATACTACTCTCAAAATCATCAATGCGCCTCTTGTAAGGATGGGCCTGAACAAAACCATAAACGCAATTCGAAAGATAAAAGACGTGTCCATTCAAAGTATTTTTATTTCTGGGACACTTTCAAATCTTGAAGACAAACAGATTGACGACTGGATCGAAGTCCTCGGCATGATTGGTCCGAAAAAAATCTACCTGCAAACGACCCGATTTCAACCTCAGGACAACAGAGTAGTTCCTGCGACAGAGGACCAACTCCACCTCGTAGCTCAAAAAGTCGAACGGCGCACAGGTCTTCGTCCACTAGTTTTTACTCGCTAGCCTTTTATTAACAAAATCCAAAAATTTTTTATTTTCTGGCAACGCCAAAAGCATTTCTGAGTATGACGGGCCCGCTGGCATGGAATGATCCACATCCCAATCTAAAAATGACAAATAGTTGTTTACGGCAATTTCACGACCAGTTAGATAGTTTTGAAAGTCACGTATAAAATTATCACGATTATTTTCTTTTGATACATCTTTTGTCTTCAACCAAAGAAGAAGATCCGCGAACATGTTTTCGTCACAGTACTTGCTCGATCCCGCAATAATCTCTTCTCGCGATTTTTCAGCCAGCGAAAGAGACAAGCACTCGTCGCCTCTAAAGTCCGCTTTCTGCCCGGCTCCCCGCTTAGCGATCAATTTCCAATCGCTATGCTTTCCTAACTCCCCGAGTTGAGCTAGCCAATCCCAATCACTCGCATTTAAAGCTCGTATTGATGCCCAGCTCAAAATTTGCTCGTCGAGCCGTTCCTCCTCCCCTAATTTTACAATTCTACGCTTTTGCTCTCCTGACAACGGTTCCCGCGAAAATAATTGTTTCGCCAAATTAAATTTGGTCAATAGTTCCTTAGGCAAGATCGTCCATGGCCGTAGACTCAAGGCAATAGTTTTTTTACTTATGTCGGCCAAAAAACCGGGCCAATAATTTAGTGGTAGATTTTGTCCCGTATTCTCAAGTTTATCAGTTAGTGTGTTAAACATAATAAGGGGATTTTTTAAGAGAATTAAAAAAAATCCACTGCGCACGCTAATGCGATTCTCGCCCCACTTCATCCAAGATGGCCAGCCTGATCCCGCGAAAATCGCCCTTTCGTCTGGCCATGAAACCTGTGGCGACTTCAAAGCCTCGCTCAATGAGATGGGGGAAATTTTGTCTTCAGAGACCGCGGGCGCAGCTGCGCCAATAAACTCAAACAATGTTGACCCAACATCGGCAAGGCTCACATTCTTATCGACCTTCCAATTTCCGCCACGATTGTAGGAGTTTTCCGCCGATTTAATGAGTAATGCGATTTGCAGATTATCGCTGAAAACACTTTCTGGTGGCACAAATTCTCGGTATTCAAAATCATCCCTTCCACTCAAACCCGTAATCACCACATGTGTCGACTTCCAACGTTTACGTTTTCTTAGTCCCTTCAATAAACTTTCTAATGATTCGTCGACCTCCTGGATTTGGCCCAAGACGGATTTCTTTCGATATTCACCGGCATCGGTTGACGTAGGGTAATCGCCAAATTCTAAATCCGACAAGAACACGACAGAAAAAAAAGGGTCGTCGCTACCAAGGTCGTCGAGCCAATGAAAAAATAAGTCAAAATTATCCGTAACAGGACGATAGATTCTTCCCTGAGAAATACTTACGTTATCATCAAATAGTTCAAACCCCTGCCGCAAACCCGATTTACTAAATATGGGTGGGCCGCCCGAAAAAAACGAAGTTCGATAACCATTTTTAAGAGCTACCTCGGCGACGGTGTCAATTTTTCCCGAGATAAATTGAGCACCATTATGCCAAACTCCATGAGAATCAGGATAAAGACCTGTCAATAAACTCGCAATTGCAGATTGTCCTTGAGGGGACGTCGAATAGGCATGAGTGAAACGCACTGCCTCTCCGCAAAAGCTATCAAAACCGGTACGTTCAATCTCGTTAGACGTATCTTGGCATGATACGTCTTGGTTACCTAAACGATTAACGGCAATTACTAAAACGGAAGGGCGAATTTTTTGCTGCCAGTCACAACCAAACAAGCTGATTAAAATACAAACAAGAATGATGCGCACTCCCCAAGGATATCTTGACCTCGGTTTTGATTCAACGTCATAATTTTACGAGGAGAAAATCATGCCGACAACATCCCACGATCCCGGTTTAACAGAAAAATTTTTCGTACTTTCGCAGTCAGGTGCACAGGTGATTCTTGTGATCCTTGTCCTTTTGAGTATTTTTAGCCTCTGTGCTATTCTTGAAAGGTGGTACACGCTGGCAAAAATAAAAAGCCGTAGTCACAAAATCCGACTCCGAATTCGCGAGGCACTCGCCGCAAACAATTACGATGATCTTGAAGAGATGAGCCGCGATAAAGAGACAATTGAAGGAAGAGCCTTAGGTTATGGACTTCGTCACGTAAAGCAAAGTGGCTCAAATGGTCTCGAGGCCGTCTTCAGCACTTATGCAATGACAGAAAGACCTCAACTCGAAAAATTCCTAACATTTTTAGCCTCGGTAGGCTCTAATGGCCCTTTCATTGGGTTATTAGGAACCGTTTTTGGTATTATGAAGGCTTTCAATGATTTGAGCGCCAGCCAAAATGAGGCTGCGCAATCTGTCATGCGTGGGATTGCCGAAGCGTTGGTATCGACAGCGGTTGGCCTTATCGTCGCCATTCCTGCGGTAATCGCTTACAACTATTTTCAAAAACAAGTAAAGCAAACCTTGCAAGGAATAGAAATGGTAAGAGACCTTTGCGTGGTTTACGCTAAAACCAAAAAATAAAAGGTTCCAGGTTCTTTTTATACCTTAAATTTAGGAGAAAAATGGCAGCAAGCATTTCAGGTGATGATGACCAACCGATGTCAGACATCAACGTAACTCCATTCGTTGATATTATTTTGGTTGTGCTAATTATTTTCATGGTGACGACACCAATTATTATGAAGCCCAGTATTAATGTGAATTTGCCGAAAGCGGCCAGTGGTGAGCAGACAAATCCAACCCAACTCAGCATCACCATTACGGCAGTTGGACAAATTGTAGTTAACGGCACTGTCGTCACTGAAGGCGATGTTGGAAATCTAGCTAAAGAACTCATTGCAAAAAACCCGGACGTTCAAGCCCTAATTTCAGCAGACAAAGATGTTCCGCATGGAAAAGTTATTGGCGTCATAGATGCGGTGAAATCTGCGGGGGTTACTCGATTTGCCATTTCAATCGAAAAGAAGTAAAGTGCCTGGCACTAGAGAAATATCTCTGCGATTTGAATCCCGTTAAGAGCTGCGCCTTTCAACAAGTTATCGGACACAACCCACATCATCCACGTATTTTCATGTTCCCTGTCGGCGTGGATACGGCCAACATGAACAAAGTCATCAGAATTAAAACGCACAGTTGGAAATTCATTTAAGCCTGTATGTACTTTTACTCCTGGCATTCTCTCTAAACAGCCAAGGACATCAGAACGCGCCACACTCTTTTTCAGAGTGACCCAAACAGCTTCGGCATGGCCGTTCATTGAAGGCACGCGCACAGTAAAGGCGGAAATTTTAAAGCTGTCGGAATCTAAAATCTTCTTCGTCTCCTTAATAATTTTGTTTTCTTCACTACAAAAACCATCATCACCAATACTTCCCACCTGCGGAATTGAATTAAAAGCTATTGGTTTAACAAATTCTTTCGTTTTAAATTTCTTTTTCGCGAGAACCGCTTTAGTTTCCGAAACCAATTCTTCAAAGGCCGCTTTGCCTGCACCGCTCACCGACTGATAAGTGGAAACACGCACATCAGAAATTCCAAAATGGTCATATAAGGGTTTAAGCGCCATCACCAATTGAATCGTTGAACAATTGGGGTTAGCAATAATCTCAGCTTTTCTCTTTGAGCCCAATAGAGCTCCGTTAATCTCGGGTACAATCAACTTATTATTAGGATGCATTCTAAAAGCAGCAGAATTATCTATGACTGTGGCCCCCGCCTTCATAGCTTCCGGTGCCCACTCTGCTGAAATACTATCTCCCGAAGAAAAAAATGCGAACTCAACGCCCGCAAAGCATCCTGGAGATAGTTTCTTAACTGAATAATTTTTTTTTCCAAATTTAACCTTTTGACCGACTGACTTGTCGCTCGCGAAAAGGTGCAAATCAGAAACAGGAAATTTCCTACTCTTCAGAAGCTCAATAAATAAGGAGCCAACAAGACCAGTAGCTCCAACAATTGCTACGCTACTCATCGTCTTCTTCTTCTAACAAATCACCTTGCGACTGCTCCAGATATTCTGGCGCACTCTTAAGTTTCGCAGGTTTTCTTCCCAATCTGAACAGTCCAAAAACAGCCCCTAACACCGCATAAATTAAGAACAACGCAAACAACATGACTTCTGGGTTGTAAGCGACAACCACAAACAGCAAGATCCCGAGCACCAAATAACTAAACGGCATGCGATGTTTGAGATCCATATCTTTAAAGCTACGGTACCTAAACGTACTCACCATAACCATAGACAATAAAAACGTCATGGCTAAAATGTATACTGAATTATAGGCCTCAAGACCAAGTTCACGAAAAGCTAAAACACAACTTGCAACAATACCGGCGGCCATCGGAATCGGCAACCCTTGAAAATATTGTTTTTCAATCACACCCACTTGCACATTAAATCTTGCGAGGCGAAGTGCACCACAGGCAACATACAAAAAACTTGCCACCCAACCGACGCGACCAAATGGCTGCAAGGCCCATAGGTAAAGTAAAATTCCTGGGGCCATTCCAAAGCTAATTAAATCTGAAAGTGAATCATACTCAGCACCAAAGCGACTCGTGGATCTTGTCATCCGCGCTAACCTTCCATCAAATAAATCAAATACCGCAGCGGCGACAACCGCATAACTTGCGTAAACAAAGTCTCCTTTGATGGAATGAATAATACTGTAAAATCCAAAAAATAAATTTGCCGTCGTTAGCATATTAGGCAAAATATAAATATGCATGCTCACGCGTCGTTTAAGCTTTGACGAATTACCGACAAGCTTCAGGTCGCCCGTATTTTCGCTCATATCACTCATAAGATTCCTCACGAGAAAACATTAAACATCGTACGCAGAGCTAGGCTACAGAGAATCGGAAAAGTCAGATTATCATCCATCTTGCGGATTGGCAAAAGCTCCGAAAGAGCTCCAATAATTCCAGAGATAAGGCTCGCTAGCAAAATGCGATCTAACAAAAGTCCTTTTTTTTGAAAATATATATATGAGATAATCGTACACACGACGAAGGCCGCAAGCGTTCCTTGTAAACTTTTATTATTAATGATTTTATCTTTTCCCCAACGAATTCCAAAATAGCTAGCCACAGGATCTGCAATTGCCAAAAAAATAAGTGTTAGCAACACGACGTCGTGTGGAAACAAAAGCACGCAAATAAAGACTCCCGACAACAAATAGGTTGTTCCTGCTGGCGAATTAATTTCGTTCCGTCGCATCACAGTTCCAAATATCTTAACAGCAAACCTGTTTAGAAACTCAGACTTTAGTCGCATGAGGTCTAAACCAACAAAAAAGAACATCGCTACCGATAAAATTTGCAAACTCATCTTACGATCTAAAACAGCGTACAAATAGGACACTATCGAAACTGTGATGATATGCCAAAGTTTGCGGGCCATATGAAGATCACTACGCATTTTGAAATTCAGACTATTTATCGGCATTATGACTTGTTGTGACATTTTTGTTTTACCAAGCGAAATCTACCATATTACAAACCAAAAACTAGCCATTTTCTCCATTAATCAAGTTTTTGAAGCGGCCGATCAAACATCAATATGAAATGGATGTTTTTGCTCGCCCTTTTGACAGGTTCATGGGCAGTTGCCGCACCTCTAACTACGTCTCGACTAGCCCCCCACGACGGATACATTTTAAGTCTCGAAGAAGAAAAAGAACGCGAATACACGGAGATCATTTTACCAGTAGGTCCTTTACCCCAACTTCCCTATAAAACCTGGTTTCAAAGAATTTTTGATGATGACGAGTTAGCCCGTGAGTTTGCCGATCGCTACCAACGCCAATTTGGAAGAACAGAAGCTGAACAGGCACAGAGTGTAGCAAATCCGTTCATCAAAATAGATGTCGTTGATATTAACGGTGCTGTTTTCAGGGGTACAGCTATCGACTATCAGAACCAACGCCAGCTTTTTGCAGAATACATGATAAGACGAATGTTTGAACACAATCTCGATAAATTCGTAAAAAGCAATCCATCCATTCGCACCGCTTATGAAATCAAAGAGCGGATTAGTAAAGCTTCTGTTGCCGTAAGTCCCGGGTATTCAATTGCCCTTAACTATTCTTTCTCCGGAAACACCCTGCAGATTCGACCCATCAATCCCTACTTTACTTTTGAAATTTTATTTCAAATGAATCCATCGCAACTAGGACCAGGAAATGTCTTAGAAACTCACTGGCGAGTCGGCAGAAGCTTTACTACAAAATTTTCTGCCGATCTCTATTACCGTCAATTTGATGCCGTCGCCTCACTTGTACTACGTGAACAATTCACACCAATCTTTGCAGGAACTCTCACTTTGAATACCAATACTAGTCCCTACGGATACACACAACGCGAGGATCTGACTCTCGCCGGACTATACTACACCTTCTAGGGTGCCACCGTAGTCACAAAACGATTCGTTTTTCCATCTACTCGAACAATTACGGCGCTTTTTACAGGATCCCGACTCTGACGAAAATTAATTTCTCCCGTCGCACCACGAAAATTTGTGGTCTTAGCTATTTCGTCACGAACTTTTTGGGGAGTAGGATTTTCTGACCGAATGACCGCATTGATCAAGATATTTGTGGCGTCATAAGCCAGAGCGCTGCCACCATCTGGTATCAATTCATATTCGTGACGAAACTTCTGTACAAAAGCTTTGGCGTTCTCATCTAAACTCTCGACGGCAAAGTGATTTGAAAAAAACGCACCATTAATCGCATCTTCGCCAATCGAATACAGTTGCGAGCTTTCCCATCCATCTCCACCCAAAAATTTTGCCGTAATTCCAAGCTGCCGCGCCTGGCGGGCAATCAGACCTACCTCGGTATAGTATCCCGGTATGTAGATTGCGTCGGAACCAGAGCTCTTGATTTTTATCAATTGGTCACGAAAATCTAAGTCCCCACTTTTATATTTCAAGTCGACTGTGATTGTTCCACCCATTGCCTTAAATTTATCAATAAAAAAATCTGCAAGTCCTACCGAATATTCTGATTTCACATCACGCATAACCGCGACTTGCGTAGCGCGCAAATCTTGATAGGCAAATTTCGCCATCACCGTACCCTGGAACGCATCTACAAAACAGGCGCGAAATATAAAATCGCCGGCTTGAGTTACTTTTGGATTTGTCGACGACGGCGTAATCATTGGCACTTTGTTTTCCTGGGCGACTTTAGCCCCCGCCATCGACAAATCACTACTGGCTTCGCCAATAATTGCAACTACGCGCTGATCAATGAGTTTTTTTACAGCCTGTGCCGCTTTTAGGGGATCGCCCTCATCGTCGATAGTGAGCAATTTAAAACGAAAACCAGTTTCTTGACTGCGCCCGTTGGCCTCTTTCACCGCAAGTTGGACACCCAAATGCGCGTTGATTCCAAAACTTGCAACAGGTCCAGTCAACGACGCGTATTCTCCAAGGTAAACTTCCTTTGTTTCACGAAAATTTGATAGACACTGGCAGCCGCCGACAACTAAACAAAAAAATAGAAAAAGGAATCCAAAATTGAGTCTTTTCACCACTACCAAAATACCTAACAGTAAAGCTCACGGGCAAGCCGTAAAAGGCCCAAGGCCGGTTTTTTTAACTCCTGCGCAACGCTAGTGACGTCCACTGCGTTAAATTTTCCGTTGGAGTAGCCCACCATAAACCCAGACTTTCCTTGAGACAGGTACTCACAGCATTTAGCGCTATATTTCGCCGCTAGTAGCACATCTTCCGCATTAGCATGACAATGACGTTGCATGGGCGCGATTATTACGACTTCGGGATTTAGTCCATGAGCTTTACGTAAGTTTTCCGCCAAATCAAATGACCTTCCGGGGCTAATACCTTCGTTGACAACGACTAAAAACCTCGAAATTTTGCCGTCGCTACTTTTCTGACGGAAGATCTTATACTTCTTAGCAATCATATCCGCCGTCTCGGGATTCTCGGGAAACACAAGTGTCTGCGCCCCTAGCGCCATCCCTGTTTCTAAAACCAAAAAACCACTCTCGTGACCCGCAATTTCTAAAATCAAAATATCACTTTGATCGTTGTGATAGATGTCCCGGTCTTGGTAGTTACGAAATGCAAACTCAACTGCGGAACTAAAACCCAGACTACGCTCGCAAGCCCACAAATCATTTTCAACAGTCACCGGGACCAATCCAATACTCTTTTTCACGTCTGGAATTACTTCTTCTAAAACTAGGGCCGTACGCCTTCCCCCAAAAACAACTATCTTTTCTGCATCAAGATGGTTTAATTTTTGTGCAACCAATGGATATTCTTTAATACTAATAGGCCTATTGATGAGTTCAGAAAAACTTGGAATATATGCTGAAATATTGAGCCCAAAGCTAGGACCTAACTTTTTAAAACTTTCGATGAGATTAACCAAGCCTGTGGAACCACTACTTCCGTTAAGAAGTAACGTTTTCGTACCAGGATTTTCATGATTCATTGTCTTAGTTTATTAGATCTTTGAAGTCCGCGCCAGGGCGAAATTTAGGAAACCAACTACTTGGAATTTTAATTTGTTTACCGGTTTGAGGATTGCGGCCCACACGCGCTTTACGTTTTTGTTTACAAAAAGTCCCAAACCCAACGATCTTTACTTCTTCACCACGTTTTACGGCTGCACAAATATTTTCAATCGTATGATTTAATACCAGCTCCGCTTGTGCTTTTGTGAGTGATGCGGAAGTAGCGATTCTCTCAACAAGTTGGGCCTTATTCATTCTGATTTCTCCTAAGGATATTAGCAAGTGGACGGTCATTCAACCCAAAACACATTTTCCAGTCAAATAAAAAACTAACAAAATGAGAGTGAAAATTTCTTGAGGCAATTCAACCCAGAAAAAATGTTTTAATTTTGGTCATCTTCGGAAACATTTATGTCAGAAAAAATTTTTTCTTTATCCTCCTCTTGACAAGGAACTTTGTAACTTTCTTCGGCCCACTGACCAAGATCAATGAGTTTACATCTCTCAGAACAAAATGGACGAAAAATATTTTCAGAATTGTACTTTACTTTTTTCTGACAAGTTGGACAGTGAACTTCAGTCATCACATTTAGCGATAGCGTGAAACAAATCCGTTGGCAAACTCTGTTCCTTTATAGATGACGCGAACTTTGAAACTGTCTTGACCTATGTTGCCACTCTCGACACGGATGGAATAGCCCGGTGCTGATGATGATTTCAATTCAAAGCCACCGGTATTGTTGCCCGTATTGTTATTAATTGGTAACCAGATCATTTGCGAAACCAGCGGCATGCGAGGAGCACCAGCATAAATTGTTGCGTACGTGTTTTGCATACCCGAAGTCATTACACCATTGGTCGGCAAATACGACTCAATGATCAATTCCAAATTATCTGAATAATAATCGCAATTCGACATACCCCAAGCATTATTTTTTTGACAAACAAAAAAACCATCGCCCATCAGGTTCTCAAACACACTTTTACTAACTACATTTAGCGAATTATAATAAGAAACAATTGAACCATTTCCAAACGAACCGACACCTTGGCAGGGAGTTCCTGTCACACATTGATTACTTTGATTTTGGCCTTGTCCAAAGGGACAATTTCCTTGGGGAAAAGTTCCTTGCGGCGTAATGACGTTACCTGGTGTACAGTTAAACGGCGAAATGAGATTAGGATTGTTAAGATTAACGGGATCGTCTTTTTTGCAAGCCACGATCATCGTTAGAGCCGTTAGTGCTGTGATCGCCAATACCTTTTTCATGTTCTTCTCCTAAAAGAGGATTACCTCTAATAAAAGCTAAATACATGATTTATGCCCACTAAAGGCCTTGCCATACCCCTTTAAATTGGAATGGAAGCCCTTTTGACTGTCTAAGTTATTTACAGTGCACACAAAAAGCGGCCAGGAATGAATTTTTCAACCTCAAATTTACCCGAAGCTACGACTGTACAGGGCAGCGTCTTAGAAAAAACTAAGGTATCTTTAAATTTATTGCCCGTAAGCCCAAGCGTGCGGCTGTGCAAAGTTACACTGGAGGAGTTTAGTCCACCAACACTGGTTGAAAGCTCACTCGCATTGGAACAACGACTACCTTTCAGTTTCCAGTCATGTTTTATAACAATGCTTCTGGTGACATGCGGCCAAAGCGAAAACACAAATAAGAATTAGAAATTTCATCGACTCTCCAAGAGAAAACAAAACATGCAACTATTGCAAGGGCACATCGATTGCAATATCAACTTCGTTAAATTGAAAAAACTCTAGTGAATTACAAAGTTTGTCGCTTACTTTTTTCTTAAGTCCCGAAAAAAAGAACCTGGAACCTTTTATTTCTTCCAGTAATGAAAATATAAGTAGGCGGAGCCTGCGAAAATCGCAAGCGAGATAAACTGACTCGTCGAAAGCATGTTCTCAATTACAAAACCACGGATCTTATCGCCGCGATAGTCCTCAACTATATACCTACCGATAGAATATAAAATTCCATATGTTGCCACTGTTTGACCCACAAATTTTCTTTTGGCGTAGACTACCTGCAATATCAAAAATAAAATAAAAGCATTAAACGCGTCGTAGAGTTGTGCTGGGTGGAGTGATACGCCGATGGGTGCAATCGATTTCGGATTAGTAAAAATCACTGCAAAAGGACTTTGAGGATCAATTGGCTTTCCAAAGCAACATCCTGCTGCGAAACAACCGAACCTCCCAAATACGTGAGCTATTGCCACACTCGGTGCCGCTAAGTCCACGGTCTTTAGAATTGGCATTTTATACTTTTTAGCTCTTAAGACCCAGCCCACAATTCCACCAATAAGGCCTCCGTAAAAAACCAATCCACCTTCCCAGAATTTTAACATGTCCAGTGGATGCTGCGAAAAATCTCCCCAGCGTGTGACTATATAGAGAAGTCGCCCACCTATAAACCCTCCAAGTAAACCCCAAAACGCGACGTCTGAAATTTCCTCACGGTCTAGGCCAATTTTCTCGGCTTTTTTTCTAACCAAAAATAATCCAATTAAAAATCCAACGACAATCAAGAGACCATAAGAATGAATCTTGATGAACTTCCATTCAAAAATTACTGGATACATTTTTACCTCTAGACTTTGCCTTTATTTAACAACCGTAATATGTATAAAGCAAACAGAAATAGGCAAACTCCTATAGCTGTTGAGATGGTAAGTCCCATAAAAACTGGACCACGAAAATCAGCGCGAAAAAATTCTTGCCAAATTCTTCCTAAAGCATGCAACGCTAACCAAATAAAAAAGAGCTGACCAACCCTAAGTGTTCTGTTTTTTTTCTCTAAGTAAACTAGCAACCCAAGAATCGCAGCCTCCCAAAGTGATGAATAAACTTGTGAGGGGTGCAAACAAATCCCACGGGGCGCTTCGACGCCTTGAGGAAAAACTATGCACCACGGCACATCGGTTTTTTTTCCATAACAACATCCCGCTGCCAGACACGAAAGACGCCCAAGGGCATATCCCGACGCCACCAGCGGAGCAAACAGATCTAGCCAACGAAACCAATCTGCTTTATCTTTTCGGAGTAAAAAAAGGCCTGAAACTATGGCGCCTATCAATCCGCCGAAAAACACGTATCCACCCTGCCAAAAATAAAAAATTTCTTTGGGGTTTTCCCAATAGTAAGCTGGTTCTTCCCAGATCACATGTAGAAGACGCGCCCCAATAAACCCTCCGACCATCACGGCCATACCAACATCGAGGACTCTATTTCTGTTAAAGGTAAACTTAGCGGCGCGACCGGTAAGCCAAAAAACATGCGTTGAATAGATTAAGGAAATTATCAGCAGATAAGATGGAAGTTGAATCGATCCAACTGATATAACGGGATACATCAGGTTTTTGCCGATGAAGGCTTGGGCTGTAAAAACATCAGTAGAAGCAAGATACCGACTCCGCAAACAATAGCAATATCAGCAACATTAAATGCTGGCCACCGGTATCCCTTAAAATGAAAATCCAAGAAGTCGACAACAAAACCTAAACGAACCCGGTCAATATAATTTCCGACGGCTCCGCCAAAGACACTCGAAAGCGCGAGAATCTGGATGCGATCGTTGGCTTCGACCCCCCGTAAAATCAAAAGAATTATAACCAGAGCCACCGGAGGCATTATAAGAAAAAATGTATCGCGAAACTGCGGATGAGATCTCGCCAAAAATCCAAATGCCGCGCCTAAATTTCTAACATAAGTTATGTCAAAAAACCCCTCGAGTACTGTCGTCGACTCACCAACTTGATAGTGTGTGTGAATATAAAGCTTGGTGAGCTGATCTAAGCTTACAATAAATCCGCTAATCGTCGCCAAAAACAAAAATTTTCTCATGAAATAGCCCTTACACATTTCGGGCATATACCCGGAGTTTTATGATTTGCTGAAGTCAAAGAATCATACACCCAGCAACGCTGACATTTTTCACCGTCGGCTTTGGAGGACTGAATGCCGTATTTTCCATTTTCAACTCTGACTTTCGATACAATGAAATATTCTTTGAGATGCTCTTTATATTTTTCTAAGACATCCCTCGTCCTTCCATCGCAAGTTATAGTAACCTTCGCTTCGAGACTAGCGCCAATAGTTTTATTTTTCCTCAACTCTTCAAGATTTTTCGAAACATCTCCACGAACCCTGACAATTTCTTCAAAATCGTCATGCAACGAACTATCTTCCCATTCTGGGTTTAATTTTGGAAACTCAGCCAAGAAAATACTCTCCGGTTTTTCTTCTCCCCTCCAACTTGTCATATGCTGTAGCGATTCCTCAGAAAGAAAAGACGTGATCGGAGCCATGATGCGAATCAAATGAGATGTCAATTCATAAAGAACAGTTTGTGCTGATCGCCTCTCTGGTCCGTCTTTTTTCCATGTGTACAATCTGTCTTTCAAGATATCCAAATAGGTGGCCGATAAATCCACCGTAAAAAACTGATTGAGCGCGTGATAAACCTTATGAAACTCATAAGACTCATATCCCGTCGTACAAGTTCTTAAAAGATCCGTCAGCTGCCCCATTGCCCAACGATCAAGAGGCATAAGGTTTTTATATTCAATGTAATCCTTATTTGGATCAAAATCAGAAATATTTCCCAATAAAAATCTCATGGTGTTTCGGAAACGACGATAGGCTTCAAGCAATCTTACAAACAATTCTTCGCCGCAGGTCAAATCTTGCGTATAATCTTCGTACGCCGCAAATAGGCGTAGTATTTCAGCTCCACTTTTCTTAATCCAGTCCTGCGGATTGACAACATTGCCCTGACTCTTACTCATCTTTTTGCCCTGAATGTCGTTCACGAATCCGTGCGTTACTAGAGCTTTAAAGGGAGATCCGCCGTGCGCTGCTACCGACGTCAGTAAACTCGTCTGAAACCAGCCGCGATGCTGGTCGCTTCCCTCTAAATATATGTCTGCAGGGAACTTCAATTGATCAGTATGGCGTTGAAGCGCCGAATGCATAACCCCGCTGTCAAACCACACATCAAGAATATCTAGGCCCTTCTTGAATTCTCCATAGCCACATTTTTTACATTTCAAATTACCAACTAAATCAGAAGTTTTTCCCTCAAAATACGCTTCCATTCCTCCCGACTCTTCCATCTTGTCGGCGACTTGATCCATCATTTCCGCTGAGAAATGGGCTTCTTTACACTTTTCACAATAGAAAACCGGAATCGGCACCCCCCACATCCGCTGACGACTCAAACACCAGTCTGGTCTTCCCTCAATCATAGAAGTTAAACGATTGACCGACCAATCGGGGACAAATTTGACATCCTTGATTGCTTTCAAGGCTTCTTTGCGTACATTGAAGTTCTCGTCGTCCATACGAATAAACCATTGTGGAGTCGCACGAAAGATCAAAGGAGTTTTACTACGCCAGCAATGAGGATATGAGTGAGTAATTTCTTTATATCCCAATAAATTTCCGCTAGCTTTTAGTTTTTCGACAATAATAGGGTTGGCATCAAAGATAAAAGTCCCTTTCATCTCAGCATAACCATCGGTGTATTTTCCAAAATCGTCGACGGGACTAAGCACCTGCAAGCCATATTTTTGCCCGACCACATAGTCGACTTGACCGTGTCCAGGAGCCGTGTGAACCGCGCCCGTGCCAGCTTCAGCTGTTACATGCGTTCCTAAAATAATTGGTGAATCTCTTTTAATAAAAGGATGTTGGGTTTTAATTCCTTCAAGGTCTTTGCCTCTTACAAAAGCTATATTTTTCGTATTGAAATCAATTCCCGCATCTTTTGATACTGCTTCTTGCAATTCTTTCGCAAGAAGCAAAATTTCCTTTCCTGTATCATACGCACCATATTCAAAATCAGGATGCAACGATATCGCAAGGTTCGCGGGAAGTGTCCATGGAGTTGTCGTCCAGATAACAAAAGCAGCCGGTTTATTAAACTTTCCAAACGGAGTCTTTTCTCCGTCTTTAATATAAAACTTCACATAGATACTTGGACTTTTGTGATCGTGATATTCAACTTCAGCTTCGGCAAGTGCCGTTTGCAATGCCCAACACCAATAAACAGGTTTTTCTCCGCGATATAAAACACCGCGCCGATACATGCGTGCGAGCTCTCGAACTTCTTCTGCCTCGTAAACCCTGTCAATTGTTCTAAATGGTTTTTCCCAATCAGCCAATACACCAATTCGTTCAAATTGTTCGGATTGTATTTTGATCCACTTGTTGGCTTCGTCCCGACAAAGCTGTCGAATATCCTTGGCAGAATAGTCTTTTCGCTTCGGCCCTAAATTTTTGGTAACTTTGTGCTCGATCGGCAGGCCATGGCAATCAAAACAAGGAATAAACGGCGCCGAATATCCGCTCATATTTTTATACTTCAGCACAAAATCTTTAAGTGATTTATTCAAAACGTGCCCAATGTGAATATCGCCGTTAGCATAAGGAGGACCATCGGGCAAAGTAAAAGTCCCTAATTTCGAATTGTTCTTTAGCATTCGAGAATATATTTTTTTCTCGTTCCAGTTCTTAATAATCTGCGGCTCTTTTACTGTAAGGTCGCCCTTCATCGGAAAAGTAGTGTTTGGCAAATTAATGGTTTCTTTATAGCTGATTTCCATGGCAATTTCGAGCGTATCAGTTTCGCCATTTCAGTCAAGAATTTGCCAGTGGTTTAGCTTAAATAGACGCTGAAGGCAGAACAGAACTCACTCGCTCAAAGCCGACTTTAACTAATAGCCGAATAGCCTCCATATCATGACTCAAATTAAGCTCAGATTTCACCATTTGAATCATTTTCCAGCTCTTGTCGTCGAGTTCAATACTGCCGTTAGTGCCAGGAACTTGAGGTACCTGCGTCGGCGCCACGTTCGGTGATCGCTGAGTTGGTAAAGGGGCTTCAAAAGACCTCACGACATCCGCTAAATTTTTTAAGTCTGACTGGAAGGCGTCTGAACTCATCGTCGGTGATTCATGAATTGGTTCGCCGCCACGAACCGCCCGCTTATACAAACAAATAACTGCTTCTTTTGTAGTTCCCAAACGTTGAATCTGTTCGGGCTGATTCATCAACCATGAGTAGGCTTGCGCTAACTCGCGGTTGGTGTAAGCTTCTGGTGGCAAAACTCGCATAGGGAAGTAACCCTAAACTATCGCCAGCACCCAAATCAAGCTTTGAAAAATCCTTTTAGATTTATTTTGGGCTTGCATAATCCTTTGGCACTATCCCGTACTTTTCGATTTTACGTAACAAAGTTTTTTTTGGAATATTTGCGTGCATAGCGGTTTGATTTATCCGCCCATTAAAAGCCTTAAGCGCCCGAATAATAAATTCTTTTTCAAATGCTTCTTTCTGACGGTTAAAATCTAACTCTTCAGATGCTCCCTCTGGCCGAGGAATATTTTCACCTGGCTCGGCTATTTCGCCATCCAAATCATCACGATCGTTGTCAAGATTTTCAGCTTGACTTTGCATTTTCGCCGCAATCGATTGGAAACCCGTAGTCATCAACAACGCTTCGGGAAGTGAATTCAACATCAATTGATTCGATATCTCCAAAATGAAAGCGTGTTCAATAATGTTTTCAAGCTCGCGAATATTTCCTGGCCAATCGTATTTTTTCAAACACGAAAGGGCCTCTGGAGAAATTCCGATAATACGCTTACTGTGTGCTTGATTAAATTTCTTAATAAACATATTTACGAGATGTTCTATATCGTTTTTACGTTCGCGCAAGCTCGGCAAATAAATTGGGAAAACATTTAAACGATAAAAAAGATCTTCGCGGAACTTTCCGTCTTTAATCATGTCTTCAAGAGGACGATTTGTCGCCGCAATGATTCTGACGTTGGTTTCAATCTCACGATTGGCACCAACCGGGGTAAACACTTTCTCCTGTAATACACGGAGAAGTTTTACCTGCATCATCACCGGCATATCCCCAACCTCATCTAAGAAAAGAGTTCCTCCTTCGGCATATTGAAATTTTCCAATTTTACGCGCATCTGCGCCGGTAAAAGACCCTTTTTCATGACCAAATAACTCACTTTCAAATAGATTTTCGGGGATCGCCGAACAGTTAATCGCAACAAACTTACCTTCTTTCCGAGGCGAATTAAAGTGTATCGCGCGCGCCACCAACTCTTTACCTGTTCCTGATTCTCCACGAATCAATACTGGAGTATCCACCTTTGAAAGGCGATTGATGATGTTAAAAACCTTTTGCATTTGTTCGGTATTACCAATGATTTTTCTGCCACTCTCATGAAGAATTGGCGCACTGGCCGCGATATTGGAAATTAAATTGTGTGCAGATTTCGCTTTCTCGATCAAGGCCATGAGATCTTCAGCTTTAAATGGTTTGGCAATGTAGTTATAAGCGCCATCCCGCACCGCTTTTACTGCGTCGTCAATCGTCGCATAGGCAGTTACCATGAGAATAATTATTCCCGGATCAAATTCTTTAATTAATTGCATCGCTTCAAAGCCCGAAAGGCGTGGCATATCAACGTCAAGAATCACGAGATTATAGCTGCCTGCCTTTACCTTCTCAACGGCGTTCAAGCCATCAAAAGCTTCTTCAACTTGAATGTCAGGCGAAGTTTCTAATGCATTGCGGACTGAGAGTCTCAACCCCGCATCATCATCAACAACTAATACTTTAAACATGGCCACTCCTTATAGATCCATTGGCAGATTCACCGTAAAGGTAGAACCCTGATTCATTTTACTTTCAACTTCAATTTTTCCATTATGCAGCTCAACAAAGTACTTAGCGAGGTAAAGACCCACGCCAGTGCCTTTGATTTTAGAGGTCTTAGCCTCCTTCGAGCGGTAAAATTTCATAAAGATGTTCGATAAATCATCTTCAGAAATCCCGTAACCTTGATCCGATATCTGTACGATAATATTCCCTTCAACTTCATCGGTCGTTACTAAAATCTTGCTCTCTGGTTTACTGTATTTTATCGCATTTTCAATCAAATTCGAAAACACCTGTTTCATCAGCTCAACATCTAACTTCACGCTAAACATTGGTTCAAACTCGGTCACGATTTGCACATTTTTTTCTTTTGCTAAGTATTCCAATTTCTCAACCACTTCTCCAAGCAAACTATTAATGTCTTTACTACTTTTATGGAGATTGATTCCTTGGCTCTCTACGCGACCAACATCCAAAAGCGAAGAAATAAAATGTGTTAGGTCATTGGCGCTCTGATTGATGGAGTCAAGTGCACGAGTCTGTTGATCACCAAGTGGCTGTGCGTCTCTCTTAATAACATCAACCATACCTTGAATTCGCGCTAGTGGAGTTTTAATATCGTGAGACATCATACTCAAAAAATTTGATTTTAGCTCCTCCACTTGCGAAAGAATTTTGTTACGCTGATAGTATTCCCAACTTCTTCGGTTTTCGACGATTAATCGATAAGGAATTAGGAAATAATAACACATAAACGCCGCGAGTAACGGGTGAGCCACACCAACGGCAATGTTAAAAATCGCAAACGAAAGCAAGGATAGTACTACAAATGCTGCAATGGCGCCAACTAAAATTCCCAGACCGTAAACTGGTTTGAGCGCTAACACCACATAAACAATAAGTATCGAAATTAAATATGTAACCAAAAAGTTAAGCCAAGCTGGCAATGGAATAACGGCACGATTCTGAATTGCAGTATCAAACATATTGGCATGAAGCTCCAAGAGAGTCATACCCATTTGCTCTCTGGAATACGGTGTCTGAACATAGTCTTTATTCGATCCCTCGGTGTCTCTACCGACAATGATAATTTTATTAGTAACCTGACCCTGAGAAATTTTACCCTCTAAAATATCAGAAAAACTTAAACTGCGATAAGTCCCCGAAGGATGAAAATCAATGAGGGCTTCGTTCTGATCACCAGATTTAATCACTCCACGCACACCCACATCTGTGTAAATTCCGTTAATCTGTGCTGACAATAACGGGTGGATCGCGGGCCTTCCCTCAAACGACATCAACATTCGGCGTACTACGCCACTCCCGTCATTAAGTTTTGGACCGATCGCTACTTTAATAGCCGAAAACGGTGGAAGCATCTCAAGCCTACCGGCCTCACCACTTAAATTTAATTTTTCACTCACGACATAAAGGTTATTCAATCCCGCTGCAATATCAGCAAACTCTTGCAGTTCATCATAAGACCCCACAAGTTCCTTCGGGTGAATTAAATAAACAATCGCGCGGGGTTGTTCTTTTGCCAAAACTTTTAAGAATTGAATATGATCCCGAGCATTGGGGCTACGTCTTAGCTCGCGCACCGTCATCTGGTCGATAGCAATTGTCTGCACATGCCCCGATACTGGTGAATTTGATTTAAAGCGAATGCGCATATCGTATCCGAGATTCTCCATAGCCTCGAAAGCAAATTGGTGCAGGAAAATTGTTAAAGCCAATGCAATACTTACGCGGATTGCACGATTGCGAATTTTTTCTGATCTTAATTTTTCAAAATACCGTCGCACAGACTTTTACTCCCGAACAGATAACTCCCTCGTAGCAAATAAAACGCCAGAAGGCCAAGGTGCCAAAACGACACTAAGCGCTTAACTCTTTGAATTGGTTAAAAAAGGCGACGAAATTTGTCAGATAGGAACAAAAAATGCGGTTAATTAGTCCTCTTTGCACGTCTTATTTCTCGAGAAAACGACGTCGCTGGTTAAGGAAATATTATAAGGTTCATAAGGAATTCCCAAATCAACCAAACTCCCTTTTTCGCAAAAGAGGGTAGGTAGTGGTAATTGGCCTTGTCTTATAACTGCAATTTTGGGATCAGCACAATTTTGCGCATTGGCACGGACATACACTCCCCCGTAAATGTTGTAGTTTACGGAGGAAATCTTGACAGATTGGCAGCCTGAAAACTCTAAGGATTTTTGTACTAACTGATTCATTAATTTGTTGTGCTCGGGGTTTTTCTCGGCCGCCTTCATTTGCATTCTAACTTGAATCGACTCATCAAAAGTTCGTCCCTCTTTTGGCCGAATCGTAAGGTTAATCACGCCCGCACTAGTAACCGTAGATAATATTAATGCTAGAATAATAAAGACACTTTTCATAAGGCTGCCCTTTGCTAAAGAGCAAAGGCAGGTGCAAAAGCAGGGCCACGGGATCGAGTCTAATTAAAGACTCAATCCATCTTAAAATAAAGTGAAATTTTTATTACCCGTGATCGGGCCCGGCGAGCTTGTGAAATCGATTTGCACGGCACCGGGAGAAGTACCTTTAAACCACAACGTCTGAGAAAAATCATTTCCAGCTGAGATACTCACATTATGACTTACACCTACCAAGTTTCCACAGCTAGGATCTGAATAAAAAGCTACTCCTGACGAAACCGTTGAAACCGTAACAGTAGTTGCTGCAGGTACCAACACACGGGCGCCAATCTCATTCATTGAATTAACTTCGAATGGGTAGCAGGAATTGTAGTAGTAATTTGGAGGAGAATAAATATTTCCACCATATTGAGTAAGGTTAGAGCTGCCTACTTGAACGTTGAAAGTATCCGAGCCGCTGGAAAACGGAGACGGTGCCGTCGCCGTTACTGGAGACGATGCCTGGGTGGCGGTTGCTTTAAAGAAAAAGCCCATACGCTGGGTCAGTGGCGGTATATTCAATTCGTTGTTATTCGCGCCAGTTAACGGCGTCGTACAATTGTGATCACTAAAAAAACCGCTCGCTCCGCTATAAGTAAGTGTTACTGTGGTTGCACTAGAATTTACGGCTGGTTCTGGTGCCGAGTTTTCTAATCTGATTTCACCCACCATACACCGACCGACGGCAGTCACGCTCGGCAACATTGAAATTTCCAATTTATTTGCATCAACACCCGAATAAACCGACAACTGGGCCGAGGCTTGACCAAAACCAGAAGCGTTGAAATTATAATTCTTGTAGCCATTAGTTGTAGAAAGAAACGAAACAATTCGCTTACTACTACCGGTTGCAATAGTTGTCGACCCGGTGATTGGTGCACCACCACAATCGGGCGCATCGTAAAGACTTGCGGCTGGACCGCTACTCTGAACATTTATGTTCAAAGTTGACGATTGAATAGCCGGGGAGCCGCCATTCATGGCTTCAATCTCGAAATTGTAACAGTTGTTATTTTGAACAGTTTTAGTGGCTATACCACCTCCGCTCCCCTTCCACACCAGCATTGACCCAGCACTACCACCACCACCTTGATTTTCATAACGAGTTCCCATAAACAAATATTTCGCTCGTCCCGCATAGTTTAACTTATAAGGACATAAAGCGGCTTTTGTCGTATTTTGAGTTCCCGAGGTCACGGGGAAGGAAAACGAACTTGAAGACGTATCTCCTACCCAGCTAAAACCAACCGACTGAAGTTTTTCGCAGTCTATTCCGTCGCCGCCCATTTCCATTCCGCCGTCAAAATTGGGGTGCGCATATATTGCCACCCCATCAACACCGTTAACACCAACGACTCCCGGTAAAAAAGTCCACGACAATGTCATAGTTTGTGTTCCAGAATTGTAACTCGACGCGATCGTGCTATTGTTGGGGGGCGAAACAAAAATTCCGCGGAAACCAAACGTTTGGTCCCGACCATTGCCGGCATACTTTCCATCAACCTTTACCCAGTCGATAAATGCATTCCCATTGGCGCACCCACCAGTACCAAACGAAACTCCACCTTGATTATTCAATCGTCTTGTTTTTGAAGACGCAGTAGAGGCAGGATCATAAAGTATGGCTGTCGTATGGCCAATATCGGAATAAAAGCTCTGCATCGTCTGCGCAGCCGTATAACAAGCTGGTTTTCCATAGGTTGCAGCTGCCGGACCAAAATATCCTCCGATAACACGGGCAGCGGCTCGTGCTTCTGTGACATAAACACCACCACCTTTTTGATAGTAACTATATCCCGCAGGCCTAATGAGATGAAGTTTATGAGCGACGCCAGTAATAGGCGTAAATTCCGTGTCACTAAAACCATTCCCACTAAATAACGTCGCGCCGTTATGAACCCAACGATAGGTAAACGGCGCACCGCTTATCATGAAAAGCTGGAACCAACCATTCACCATTACAGTATTAAAAATTTTCATCGCTGGTCGATTCAAACCCGGAGGTTGAAACATCAATTCCAAATCACCGGTCGGCCCAACATTATCGCCTGTTAAATACCGGCCACCAATTTCAGCTTCTTCTCCACCACTCCCTATGCTTGCAACTGAAACAGAAACATCTTCCGCCGAGGCGGCCAGGGTTTTAACTGTGTCTCCATAGAGAAACTGCATTTGACCATTTTCATTTTCACTAACAACTAAAATCTGGAATAAGCGATCAGGCCCTTTAGGAATATCAAGCATAATATTCGCTGGCGGAGAAACAATATTTCCACCTTGATGTGCATCCCAGCTCCAAACGACATCATTAGGCATAAGTGGTCCACGAACGTTGATTACTATGTGAGTGGGTTGACTACCTGAGCCAGATTGACCAGAAATACCAGTTCCCAAAGATAAACTGATGGTTACGTTGTCGTTCATTTGGCGTGTACAACCTATTGATAGCAAAAATATCAGGCTTAAGGCCAATCTATTTCTAGTCACGTCCCACCTCTTCGTTTTGGACCCAGAGGATCCAAACTATACATCGGCACTTGGTCTAGTTGAGTTTATGATTTTCTCACGATGAGACATTAAAAAACAAAAAGAGCGTCTCCATATGCGAAACGCTCTACCTTGATATAATCAATTTGAGAGGAAATAATTACTTCGTTCGGGGATCAGCAACTTGCCCTAAGAATAACAAACTTGCGGTCTGTTTATCAAAAATCACGAAGAAAAATGGCTTATCAACGTTCATTTTAAATTCGAAATGAGGAACCGAAGTTCTTTCGATTCCGCCTATCATCGTAACGGCAGCAGCTTTAATTCCGTTTTCATCAAACTCTACTCGCGTGTTTTGTTTGATAATTCCGACTTTACTAGGAATCGTGCCAGGAGCGTCCATTTTCGAAAAATCGGCACCATCTTTAAATAAAAAATTTAGACCGAGACTTTGTGTCAGAGGGGCGTCTTCTTTAAGCTCGACTCCGTAGTCAAAAGAAAATTTCGGCATTGCAATCAGGCCGTGCTTGGGTTGGGCCTTGGCAATCACTTGGGCCAGATATTCACGGCTCCAAACACCTCCATCTTTCTGTAATTGTTGATAGTCTCCAATTGTCTTCGGCGCGATCACATAAACACTGACCGTACTTTTATAAATTGGCAACTCCACAGATTGAACATGACCATCTTCATAATAATTTGTGTGGGACTGTTGGGACATAGATTTAACAACAACTTTTTGATTCGTTGCCAAGGTAAAGTTTGGCTCGACGTTTCCTTTTATCTCACGAAAGCCATGTTCCCACGCGCCTTCGAGATAAGTGGCGTTCAATAAAATCCACAAAAACTTTTCTAAATCATCTTTAGAAACAATTTTTTTAACCATGCCATTCGTATTGTCTTCGCACCATTTATTGACGACATCGGCAGCCTTTGGATCTACGAAATCCATCGATCTTGTCGAGGCAATTGCGTAGTTGCTTTTCAAAGTCGAAATAAAACCGGTGCTAAAATTATAGGGTCTTCCCGTAGTTTTGCCGTTGGTGTTCCACGCACTGTTAGCAACGGTAAAACCAAATGTTGGCTTTTGGCCTGGATTAAGTTTCATTTTTTCTTCTTTAGTCATCGGTACTTTAACCAACGAAGAGCGAATTTCTTGGTTCGCGTTATTAACTTCTGACAGATTCACATTATTCGCATAGCCGAAAAATTTCTTAAACTCAGATTCAGTTCTAGATCGTGTACCATTTAACGCCATAGACAGTGCTTCATGGGCCGAAAGCGGCGAAATCATAATGTTCTTTGTCTCTGATTTTCTTAACTCTTCTTTTGTCACTTCTTGCATCAAGCGCAAACCAACACGGTTGTTCGCGTCGACAGCAACTTGATTTTTTCTACCTTGTGCGAGAGCGACTGAACCCGCAAGCAAAGCTGTTAAAATTATTTTTTTCATAGATCCTCCAACAGAAATGCTTCTAACAAGTTTTTTTAAAAACTCCAATCACAGAAAAAAATCTGAAAACTTTCTATCGCGAAAGCGAAAATTTGCCCCAAAAAAATAGCTTTTTGGTACTAAATATTTAGCGTCGCGAAAAAATTTGATGGCACACATATTCCATTACGAAGGTAGCCGATAGGCCGAGAGAACTAAAATACGATTTGGCTAAGCCAAATAGCCCCATATTGGCGCTATTGTAAACTTTTTTTACACGAGAGCTTTATGAAAACAGTTACGATATTACTATCCCTTGCCGCTTTGGCTTTGTCGATACAATTGACAACGAGTCCTTCTGTGGCTTCGGAGCAACTTGCCAATTGTAAATATCTTTTTTTTCTCAAACCCCTATCGGCCGAGAAGTTTACCGAAATGCTATCCGCCGAAGAATTAGAGGCCCGCGAAGCTGATATGAAAATCGATGCGGCATTAGGTTTCGACTTCAGGTCGACAGAAAAAATACTTGAAGATAGAGAGTATAAGTCTGACAGCAAGTCGCTGCAGAGAGGACTCAAATCAAAGCTCGGCTATGCGAAATGGAGTGAGGGAAACACCTACCATGGCTGGCAAACCAATTACCGAGACCTAGCAAATTTATTTACCCTCCTAAAATTGAAACCGGATCAAAAAGTTATCGATATTGGTAGCGGCTACGGACGACCCGGTTTTGTGATTGGCCTTCTTTTTCCGAAAACCCAATATTTGGGTTACGAAATTGTATCGGAACGTATAAATATTGCGAAACAAGTTGCAGCACAAAACGGATTTAGAAACGTGACCTTCAAAAAGCAAGACCTATCAGCCTCGGATTTCCAAATCGAGCCCGCTGATGTTTACTATATGTACGATCCTATCAACGACAAAACCATGCGATCGACAATGAAAAATATTATTCGCGCAAACGAAGGAAGGCCTTTTTCAATAATTCTTCACCGAGGAGGGCCTGGAGACTACGAAAAAATTATTTCTGAGCACGCCGAAAAGGTCGAAGAAATCACAGAAATGGGTGGCGACTATTACTACAAGAATGCCTACGTCTTGTTTAAATCAAAAAAAGTTGATTAATAAAAAGGGACCTCAGACGAGATCCCTTTTTTGACATTCAAGTAAACGAAAAAATTATTCGTTCACGTTTTCGTCAATAATTTCATTTCTATTGTCATCGAAGAAGTTCATGCGATTGCGATTAAGCGCTTCTCCCTCAACGACTCCGCCAGCAGCCTCAATGCGTGTATTGAGCTGATTAAGCGAATCCATTTCTTGCGGAGATGGACTGCTGCCGTCACTCGCGGTTGTAAACACCCACGTGCTGCCAGAGTTCAAATCCAAATACCCTTTGAAGGGTAATGATTGTTGTTGGTAATTTGCAAATCCCTCAACCACAATGCCGTTATCGTTTGGCATAAATTGATAATGTGTAACCACTATATCATTTTGGCCAAAAGCGATTTGTGTTCCCAAAATTATCGAGAACTGTGAACGCATTTGATCATGCAAGCTCACGATCGCGTGCCGATAATTAATTTGCGAACGAATATCCATGCCGCTCACACTAATATTGAGGTCCTTAAATTCTTCTGTTGGGAAGAAAATACCTGCATACGGGAATGGTGTGCGCAATTCAGGATATTGATCGTAATAGCGCTCGTACCACACACGATAGTAGTAGTCATCCCAAACAGGAACATAGAACCAATAGATCATCGGATTGTAGAAATAAATATTGATATCCAATATTGGACGATACGGCCAATAGTAACCGCCGTAAAATCCATGGCGCCACCATGGTGAATAGCGAACGCGCCAGTTATTATAGTGACCATAATACCAATTATGACGAGTCACTGAATAGGGATAGCGGTTTGTACGATACCAACCACCGTGACGATTCACGACTCCACCAATACGAGGATCGCGTCGCATGACTGTATTGATGCGATTGTTGACGGTGTTGATTCTTCCAGGATGATTGCGTGTAATCACATTTCCGTTGGGGTCACGATGAACTACGCCACCACCGGGAAGAGGTCTGTTTCCAGGAATACGATGACCACCCGGGCGCGGACCTGGATTTGGTCGGTTCGGGCCGGGACCTGGTGTAGGTCGCGGACCTGGCATCGGTCGACTTGGACCGGGGCCTGGTGACGGTCGTGG